>Ga0308157_10002915_pt1 | contig 26408 bp, 31 predicted proteins | sample PhyBR1_FD_201035 | JGI IMG/M metagenome (GOLD analysis project Ga0308157, IMG submission 201035) | Phyllosphere microbial communities from UC Gill Tract Community Farm, Albany, California, United States - DLSLB.R1 | ecosystem: Host-associated > Plants > Phyllosphere > Unclassified | place: USA...
GCTACTCGACCTATAAAGAGTACGCGCAAATCATCAACGACCAGACCAAGCGCCACCTGACCTTGCGCGGCCTGTTCGAGTTCAAGCTGGACCCGGCCAAGGCCATCCCGCTGGACGAAGTGGAACCGGCCAAGGAAATCGTCAAGCGCTTCGCCACCGGCGCCATGTCGCTGGGCTCGATCTCGACCGAAGCGCACGCCACCCTGGCCGTGGCGATGAACCGCATCGGCGGCAAGTCGAACACCGGCGAAGGCGGCGAGGATCCGGCGCGCTACACCCGTGAACTGAAGGGCATCCCGATCAAGCAGGGCGAAACCATGGCTTCCGTGGTGGGCAAAGAGCAGATCGTGGTCGACATTCCGCTGCAGGACGGCGACTCCATGCGCTCGCGCATCAAGCAGGTGGCGTCGGGCCGCTTCGGCGTCACCGCCGAGTACCTGAACTCGGCCGACCAGATCCAGATCAAGATGGCGCAGGGCGCCAAGCCGGGCGAGGGCGGCCAGCTGCCGGGCCATAAAGTGTCCGAATACATCGCCCAGCTGCGCTTCTCGGTGCCGGGCGTGGGCCTGATTTCGCCGCCGCCGCACCACGACATCTACTCGATCGAAGATCTGGCACAGCTGATCCACGACCTGAAGAACGTCAATCCGCGCGCCTCGATCTCGGTCAAGCTGGTGTCGGAAGTGGGCATCGGCACCGTGGCCGCGGGCGTGACCAAGGCCAAGGCCGACCACGTGGTGGTGGCCGGCCACGACGGCGGCACCGGCGCTTCGCCGCTGTCCTCGGTCAAGCACGCCGGCACCCCATGGGAGCTGGGCCTGGCTGAAACCCAGCAGACGCTGGTGCTGAACGGCCTGCGCAGCCGCATTCGCGTCCAGGCCGACGGCCAGATGCGCACCGGCCGCGACGTGGTCATCGCCGCCATGCTGGGCGCCGACGAGATCGGTTTCGCCACCGCGCCGCTGGTGGTGGAAGGCTGCATCATGATGCGCAAATGCCACCTGAACACCTGCCCGGTCGGCGTGGCCACCCAAGATCCTGTGCTGCGCGCCAAGTTCCAGGGCAAGCCGGAATACGTGGTGAACTACTTCTTCTTCGTGGCCGAGGAAGCGCGCCAGCTGATGGCCCAGCTGGGCATCCGCACCTATGACGAGCTGATCGGCCGCGTGGACCTGCTGGACAAGTCCAAGGCCATCACGCACTGGAAGGCGCAGGGCCTGGACTTCAGCAACATCTTCTACCAGCCGCAAGTGCAGAACAACCAGGCCATCCGCCACGTGGAAGACCAGGACCACGGCCTGGACAAAGCGCTGGACCACAAGCTGATCGCGCAGGCCAAGGCCGCGCTGGAGAAGGGCGAACGCGTGTCCTTCATCTCGCCGGTGAAGAATTTGAACCGCACCGTGGGCACCATGCTGTCGGGCGAAGTGGCCAAGCGCTACGGCCACGCCGGCCTGCCGGACGACACCATCCACATCCAGCTGCAAGGCACGGCCGGCCAGTCCGCCGCCGCCTTCCTGGCGCACGGCATTACGCTGGACCTGGTGGGCGAGGGCAACGACTACGTCGGCAAGGGCTTGTCGGGCGGCCGCATCATCGTGCGTCCGAACACCGAGTTCCGCGGCTGGGCCGTGAACAACATCATCATCGGCAACACCGTGCTGTACGGCGCGATTGCCGGCGAAGCCTTCTTCAACGGCGTGGCCGGTGAACGCTTCGCGGTGCGCAACTCCGGCGCCACCACGGTGGTTGAAGGCGTGGGCGACCACGGCTGCGAATACATGACCGGCGGCACCGTGGTGGTGCTGGGCGCCACCGGCCGCAACTTCGCGGCGGGCATGTCGGGCGGCATCGCCTACGTGTACGACCCGGACGGCGATTTCGCGCAGAAGTGCAACCCGTCCATGGTCAGCCTGGAAGCCGTGCTGCCTGCGGCCGAGCAGAAGCTGGACCAGAACACCTGGCACGCGCAGCACCGCGACGGCGAGGCCGAGGCGGACGAGGTCATCCTCAAGCGCCTGATCGAGCGCCACTTCAAGCACACCGGCAGCACCCGTGCCCGTTTGTTGCTCGACAACTGGGCCGAAGGCCGCGCCAAGTTCGTGAAAGTGTTCCCGAACGAATACAAGCGCGCGCTGATCGAGATGGCTGAGAACGCAGCCCTGGAAATGGAAACCCAGGCCATCGCTGCCTGATCTGGACAAGAATAAGGAAACATCGTGGGTAAAATCACCGGCTTCATGGAATTCAAGCGTCAGGAAGAGAGCTATCTGCCTCCCGAGACGCGCCTGAAAAACTACAAGGAATTCGTGCTCCACCTGAGCAACGACCAGGCCAAGGCGCAGGGCGCGCGCTGCATGGACTGCGGCATCCCGTTCTGCAACAACGGCTGCCCGGTCAACAACATCATTCCGGACTGGAATGACCTGGTTTATCGCGGCAACTACCGCGACGCGCTGGACGTGCTGCACTCGACCAACAACTTCCCCGAGTTCACCGGCCGCATCTGCCCGGCCCCGTGCGAATCGGCCTGTACCCTGGGCATCAGCGACGATCCGGTCGGCATCAAGTCGATCGAGCACAAGATCATCGACGAAGGCTGGGCGCACGGCTGGGTTGTTCCCCAGCCGGCCGGCTTCAAGACCGGCAAAAAGGTTGCCGTGGTCGGTTCCGGTCCGGCCGGCCTGGCCGCCGCCCAGCAGCTGGCGCGCGTGGGCCATGCCGTGACGGTGTTCGAAAAGAGCGACCGCATCGGCGGCCTGCTGCGCTACGGCATTCCCGACTTCAAGATGGAAAAGTCGCACATCGACCGCCGCGTGGAACAGATGCAGGCCGAAGGCGTGACCTTCCGCACCAGCGTGCTGATCGGCAAGGACTTCCCGGCCAACGTCAACAACTGGGCCAAGGAAACCATCTTCCCTGAAGACCTGGAAAAAGAGTTCGACGCCGTCATCCTGGCCGGCGGCGCCGAGCAGCCGCGCGACCTGCCGGTGCCGGGCCGCGAGCTCAAGGGCGTGCATTTCGCCATGGACTTCCTGCCACAGCAGAACAAGGTCAACGCCGGCGACAAGGTAAAGGACCAGATCAAGGCCACCGGCAAGCACGTGGTGGTGATCGGCGGCGGCGACACCGGTTCCGACTGCGTCGGCACCTCCAACCGCCAGGGCGCGGCCTCGGTTAACCAGTTCGAGCTGATGCCGATGCCGCCCGAGCAGGAAAACAAGCCCCTGGTCTGGCCGTACTGGCCGACCAAGCTGCGCACCTCGTCCTCGCACGACGAAGGCTGCGAGCGCGACTGGGCGGTGGCCACCAAGCGCCTGGAAGGCAAGGGCGGCAAGGTCGAGAAGCTGATCGCCTGCCGCGTGGAGTGGAAGGACGGCAAGATGACCGAAGTGCCGAATTCCGAATTTGAAATGAAGGCCGACCTGGTGTTCCTGGCCATGGGCTTCGTGTCGCCGGTGCAAAACATCCTGGACGCCTTCAGCGTCGACAAGGATGGCCGCGGCAACGCCAAGGCCGCCACCGAGGGCGACCACAGCTACAAGACCTCGGTCGCTAAAGTGTTTGCAGCGGGCGACATGCGCCGTGGCCAGTCGCTGGTGGTCTGGGCCATCCGCGAAGGCCGCCAGTGCGCCCGCGCAGTCGACGAATTCCTGATGGGCTCGTCCGACCTGCCGCGCTGATTCCCAAGTAGTGGTTTTCACTCCCACCGGAGCACGACGGGCGATCCTCGTTGGCTCCGGTTTTTTTTATCTGAACAGCAGTACCGCCGTCGTGCTTTTCCCCGTCACAAGATCCATGTTTTCTCCAGCAAATGATAATCAGTAGGGATTGATAATTCGCACTGCGTACTTCTCAAAACGAGATATACTTGATTTGGGGCGCTATTCTGGTGTCCTGCCTGTAACACCTCTTTTAGGCTCTTGGAGAACGAAATGTATAAACCATTTTGGAAAGACGCCTTGTATGCGGATCATCTCAAAAGCGGCATTGGTAGATTTTTATCAAGAATATCCTGACGCCAAAGAGAAGTTAGAGGCGTGGTATCGTACATGCAAGTCTTGCAACGCGAAGAATTTTAGCGAGTTAAAACAGACGTTCAATACGGCTGACTATGTTCCGAGGCAATTTACCGTATTCAATGCAGGCGGTAACGAGTACCGCATCGTGACGGCGATCCACTATGACAAGCAGCTGGTATATATCCGCGAGGTGCTTACTCATGTGCAATACGACAAGTGGACTAAACAGAACCGTGGAAAATGACGATCAATAATTTGTTGCCCCATTTGCCCGAGATTACCCTGGCGTGGACGACGCTCCAGGCTAGCGCCGGCCTCGGGCCGATACGGAATGAGACGGACTTCCAGCGTATCCGCGCCTTGGCTAACGTTCTGGCTGACGAAGTGGGGGACGACGAAGGCCATCCTTTGTACACACTGTTTTCCCTCGTCATGGAAATGATCGAACGGTGGGAGGACGCGCACGTGCAGATCGCCCAAGCCCCGCCGCGCGAAGTCTTGCGCCACTTACTTGAGGTGAACGGTCTCAAGCAGAAGGACCTCGCCGAGATCGCGTCACAGGCGCTGGTCAGCGACATATTGGCCGGACGCCGCGAAATCAGCCGGCGCCTGGCCAAATTGCTGGCCGCCCGCTTCCGGATTGACGTCAGCGCTTTTATCTAGCCTGCGCCCCGGGTAGCCGGGGCTTCCCAAGCCACGGAGCGGGTCGCAGTAGCGGCCCCGCTGTTGCTGCGCCGCAGCAATTAACATACCTTTCCAGATGTAAATTGCTGACTTTCAGGTTATTAATGTTGTATTATTTGCCTCTTGTCTCCCTCTCCCGGAGGAGCTCTCAGCAGAGGTTGGCGTTTCTGCACTACAATACGGGATTCAAAAAAGTGAGCGTGGTCGTGCCGAATCTAGTCGAAATCCGTGATTTACACTTCTCCTATGGAAAAAGGTCCATCCTGTCGGGCCTCCAGATGGACTTCCCGCGCGGGAAGGTGGTGGCGGTCATGGGCGGCTCCGGCAGCGGCAAAACCACCGTGCTGCGCCTGATCGGCGGCCAGATCCGCCCGTCCAAGGGCCACGTGTCGGTGGACGGCCAGATAGTTCACAAACTGAAGACCGACGACCTGTATCTGCTGCGCCGCAAAATGGGCATGCTGTTCCAGCACGGCGCGCTGTTTACCGACCTGTCGGTGTACGAAAACGTGGCCTTCCCGCTGCGCGAACACACCGACCTGCCGGAGGAGCTGATACGCGACCTGGTGCTGATGAAGCTGCACGCCGTGGGCCTGCGCAACGCCGCCAAGCTCAAGCCGGGCGAGATCTCCGGCGGCATGGCGCGCCGCGTGGCCCTGGCGCGCTCGATCGCGCTGGACCCGCAACTGATTATGTATGATGAGCCGTTCGCCGGCCTGGACCCGATATCGATGGGCGTGACCGCCAACCTGATCCGCAACCTGAACGACGCGCTTGGCTCGACCACCATCCTGGTCTCGCACGACGTGAAAGAATCGTTCCACATCGCCGACCACGTGTATTTCCTGTCGCAAGGCAAGATCGTCGCGCATGGCACGCCGGACGAGATGATGGCCTCCTCCGACCCCTACGTGAAGCAGTTCGTGCACGCCGAGGCCGACGGCCCCGTGCCCTTCCACTACCCGGGCAAGTCCCTGGCGGCCGATCTCGGCCTGAAGGAGGGCGCATGATGGGCCGCATGCTGGAGCGCCTGGGCGTCTGGGTGCGCGAACACGTCGAAGGCGTGGGCTACGCGACCCGCACCTTTTTCTACATGCTGGGCGTGTCGCCCGGCCTGCTGCGCCGTCCGCGTCTGATCATCGAGCAATTGCACTTCATCGGCAATTATTCCATGGTCATCATCACGCTATCGGGCCTGTTCGTCGGCATGGTGCTGGGCCTGCAGGGCTATTACACGCTGAACAAATACGGCGCCGAGCAGTCGCTCGGCCTGCTGGTCGCGCTGGGCCTGACGCGCGAACTGGGGCCGGTCATCACCGCGCTGCTGTTCGCCGGCCGCGCCGGCACCTCGCTGACGGCGGAAATCGGCCTGATGAAGGCCGGCGAGCAGCTGTCGGCCATGGAAATGATGGCGGTCAACCCCGTGCAGCGCGTGCTGGCGCCCCGTTTCTGGGCCGGCGTGATCGCCGTGCCGGTGCTGGCGTCGATTTTCAGCGCGGTGGGCATCTTTGGCGGCTACCTGGTCGGCGTGCAGCTGATCGGTGTGGACGAGGGCGCGTTCTGGTCGCAAATGCAGGGCGGTGTGGATATCTGGAAAGACGTGTTCAACGGTTTCGCCAAGAGCATCGTGTTCGGCGTGGCCATCACCTTCATTTCGCTGTACCAGGGCTATGAGGCCCGCCCCACGCCGGAAGACGTGGCCGGCGCCACCACCCGTACCGTGGTGATTTCGTCCCTGATGATCTGGTGGCTGGACTTCATGCTGACGGCTTTGATGTTTAGCAAATAACGGCACCGTGCGCCGAAGAAATAAAAACAAGTTAGGATAGTGTTATGCAACGTAAATCTCTGGATCTGTGGGTGGGTTTGTTTGTCGTGCTGGGCGTGGCCGCACTGGCCTTCCTGGCGCTCAAGGCCGGCAATGCGAGTTCGCTGTCGTTCGCCCCGACGTATGAAGTGACCGCCAAGTTCGACAATATCGGCAGCCTGCGCGAGCAGGCCGCAGTCAAGGCGTCCGGCGTGGTGGTGGGCCGCGTGGCCCGCATCCGCTTCGACGACAAGTCCTATAAAGCGCTGGTGACCCTGAATATGGAAACCAGCTACGCCTTTCCGAAAGACAGCTCGGCCAAGATCCTGACGGCCGGCCTGCTGGGCGAGCAATACATCGGCATCGAAGCCGGCGGCGACACCAACAACCTGGTGGCGGGCGACAAGATCGCGCGCACCCAGTCTGCCGCCGTACTGGAAGACCTGATCAACCAATTCATCTACAGCAAAGCAGCTGAAGGAAAGGATGGCAAATAATATGAGCGCATCAACCAAGTTCCGTCACCTGGCATTGACTGTAGCGGCTGCCGCCGTGCTGACCGGCTGCGCCGGCCCCAACCCGCGCGACCCTTACGAGGGCTTCAACCGCAGCATGTTCAAGTTCAACGACACGGTGGACCAGGCCGCGCTGAAGCCGGCCGCCACCGCCTACAAGAACGTGCTGCCGTCCTTCGTGCAGACCGGCGTGAGCAACTTCTTCGGCAATCTGTCGGACGTGTGGACCGCCGCCAACGGCTTTATGCAGGGCAAGGGCGAGCAGGGCATGTCGGATGTGATGCGCGTGGCGCTGAACTCCACCTTCGGCCTGCTGGGCGTGCTCGACATCGCTTCCGAAGCGGGCCTGAAGAAGCATAACGAAGATTTCGGCCAGACCCTGGGCTACTGGGGCGTGCAATCCGGCCCCTACCTGATGCTGCCGCTGCTGGGCCCGTCCACCGTGCGCGACACCGTGGCCTTGCCGCTGGACATCAAGGCCGACCCATGGGGCTACAAAGATCCTGTCAACGTGCGCAACATCGGCAGCGTTACCCGCGTGATCGACAAGCGCGCCAGCCTGCTGGATGCCACCAGCCTGATGGAAGAAGCCGCACTGGACCGTTATGAGTTCGTGCGCGACAGTTTCATGCAGGCGCGCGAAAGCAAGGTCAACGACGGCGAAGGCCCGCGCGGCGGCAAGGACAAGGCCAAGCCGGCCGCTGCCGATGCCGAAAACGGCAACGAGGCGGCGCCTGTCACCGGCGAGGCTATAATGGCGGCACCGGCTGCGGATAAGAACGCCAGCCTGTGAGCCCGAAGCACACACTATAAGGTTAAACAGAGATGAAATTGATAAAACAACTTTTCGCCTTCGCCACGGTCGCTTTCGCGTCCGCGGCCTTCGCCGCCGCTGCGCCGGCAGCCCCGGCCGGCACCGAAGCGCCGGACGTGCTGGTCAAGCGCATCAGCCAGGACGTGCTGGACACCGCCAAGGCCGACAAGGAAATCCAGGCCGGCAACCAGAAGCGCGTGATGGACCTGGTGGAAACCAAGATCCTGCCTTACGTCGACTTCCAGCGCATGACCTCGCTGGCCGCCGGCCGCTACTGGCGCGAAGCGAGCCCGGAACAGCAGAAGCAGCTGGCCACCGAGTTCCGTTCGCTGCTGATCTTCACCTACTCGGGCGCCCTGTCCCAGGTGAAAAACGAAACCATCGAATTCAAGCCGCTGCGCGCCGATCCCAGCGACACCGAAGTGGAAGTGCGCTCGCAGGTGAACGTGGCCCGCGGCGAACCGATCCCGCTGAACTACCGCGTGGCCAAGTCGCCGACCGGCTGGAAGATCTACGACATCAACGTGCTGGGCGCGTGGCTGGTCGAGACCTACAAGAGCACCTTCGCCTCGGAAATCACCAAGGGCGGCATCGACGGCCTGATCAAGACCTTGTCCGAAAAGAACAAGAAGCTGGCCAGCCGCCCGATCAAGGCAGCTTCCGCTAAATAATCGACCTGAAAACCATGTCCGCATCCACCGACACCATGCAATCCCTCACGTCCCTGACCGTGTCCAACGCCACCGTGGCGCTGGAGCAGGGCGTGGCGGCGATCCGCGCCGGCCAGGCCGTGTTCGACCTGAGCAAGGTGGAGGCGGTCGATTCGGCCGCCGTGTCGGTGCTGCTGGCGTGGCAGCGCGCCGCGCAGGAAGCGGGCCTGGCGCTCGAGCTGAAAAACCTGCCGGCCAACCTGAAAAGCCTCACCAAGCTGTATGGCGTGTGCGCGCTGGTATCGCCAACGCTGGCCGAATGCGGCCCAAGCAGCAGCCCGGCGGCCGACGTGCCGCAGCATCACCACCATCATTGACCCCCGCCATACCCCCGCGCAGTACCGCAGCACCAGTATCAGCAGTTTCCCGGTCCGTCGTGGCCGAGTCCATTTTCCAATATAATTGACCGTTGCCGTTGACTGAGTGCCACGGCATATCGCACCTCCGGGTCTCGTGCCCTTCCCGCGACGGTCACCGTGCCGTAGCCAAAACATAAAGCCAAGCATGACAGCAATCCAAATCAGCAATGTCGAAAAGCGCTACAAGTCGCTGCAGGCACTGGGCGGCGTCTCCCTCACCATCGAGGAGGGCGAATTCTTCGGCCTGCTCGGCCCCAATGGTGCCGGAAAAACCACACTTATCTCCATCATCGCGGGCCTGATCCGTCCCGACGCGGGCAAGGTCAGCATCCACGGCCACGACGTCACCGGCGACTTCCGCGCGGCGCGCAAGAAGCTCGGCGTGGTGCCGCAGGAACTGGTGTTCGATCCCTTCTTCACCGTGCGCGAAACGCTGCGCCTGCAGTCCGGCTACTTCGGCCTGCCGAACAACGACAAGTGGATCGACGAGGTGATGGAAAACCTCGACCTGACCGGCAAGGCCGACGTTAACATGCGCGCCCTGTCCGGCGGCATGAAGCGCCGCGTGCTGGTGGCCCAGGCGCTGGTGCACAAGCCGCCCGTCATCGTGCTCGACGAGCCGACCGCCGGCGTGGACGTGGAACTGCGCCAGACGCTGTGGAAATTCATCTCGCGCCTGAACCGCGAAGGCCACACCGTGGTGCTCACCACCCACTACCTGGAAGAGGCTCAGGCCATGTGCAAGCGCGTCGCCATGCTGAAAACCGGCAAGGTGGTGGCGCTGGACACCATGTCCGCGCTGATACGCCGCATTTCCGGCTCCTCGCTGATCCTGCACCTGAAAAACGGCGCGCTGCCGGAAGACTTGCGCCACCTGGTCACGCACCCGGAAGAGGCGGCGCTGGGCAAGTACAGCCTGCGCATCAACGAAGTGAGCGAAGTGGAGCCCATCCTGGCGCGTGTGCGCGAGAGCGGCGCCGCCATCGACGAGATGCAGTTGCAGAACGCCGACCTGGAAGACATCTTCCTGCAAATTATGGACAAGGGCGCATTATGATTTCGACCGGCTTCCGCACCCTCGTTTATAAAGAGACGCTGCGCTTCTACAAAGTCGCCACGCAAACCGTGGCCGCGCCCATCCTCACCGCCATGCTTTACCTGCTGATTTTCGGCCACGTGCTCGAAGGCCGCGTGCAGGTGTATCCGGGCGTGACCTATACCGCCTTCCTGATCCCCGGCCTGGTGATGATGAGCGTGCTGCAGAACTCATTCGCCAACTCCTCGTCCTCGCTGATCCAGTCCAAGATCACCGGCAACCTGGTGTTCGTGCTGCTCACGCCGCTGTCGCACTGGGAGATCTTCTCGGCCTACGTGATCGCCGCCATGGTGCGCGGCATCGTGGTGGGCGCGGGCGTGTTCATCGTTACCGCCTGGTTCGCCAATATGAGCTTCGTGGCGCCGCTGTGGATACTGGTGTTCGCGCTGCTGGGCGCCGCCATCCTGGGCACCATGGGCCTGATCGCCGGCATCTGGGCCGAGAAATTCGACCAGCTGGCCGCGTTCCAGAACTTCCTGATCATGCCGCTGACCTTCCTGTCCGGCGTGTTCTACTCCATCCATTCGCTGCCGCCGTTCTGGCTCACCGTGTCGCACCTGAACCCGTTCTTCTACATGATAGACGGCTTCCGCCACGGCTTCTTCGGCCAGAGCGACGTCAACCCATTCATCAGCCTCGGCATCGTCGGCGCCTTCCTGGCCGTGCTGTCGATGCTGGCTATACGTTTATTGAGCAGCGGCTACAGGTTACGCCACTGAGGCGCCATTAATAGGAAAATCACCATGACTACCACTCCAGAAGCAATCCACGGCTACATCAAGGCCGGCCTCGAATGCACCCACCTCGAAGTGGAGGGCGACGGCCAGCACTTCCAGGCCGTGATCGTCTCGCCGGCGTTTGCCGGCAAGCGCCCTATCCAGCGCCACCAGCTGGTGTACGCGGCGCTGGGCGACCGCATGCGCGAAGAAATCCACGCGCTGTCGATGAAAACGCTGACCCCGGAAGAATACAAAGGCTAAGGACACAGACCATGGACAAACTCCTCATCACGGGCGGCAAGCGCCTGGTCGGCGACGTCACCATTTCCGGCGCCAAGAACGCGGCGCTGCCCATCCTGTGCGCCGGCCTGCTCACTTCGGGCGACGTGGTGCTGGACAATGTGCCGCATCTGCACGACGTGGCCACCATGCTCAAGCTGCTGGGCCAGACCGGCCTGAAAGTGCAGCAGGACGGCGAGAAGGTCACGCTGAACGGCAGCGCCATCGACAAGCTGGAAGCGCCGTATGAGCTGGTCAAGACCATGCGCGCCTCCATCCTGGTACTGGGTCCGCTGCTGGCGCGCTTCGGCGAAGCGAAGGTATCGCTGCCGGGCGGCTGCGCCATCGGCTCGCGCCCGGTGGACCAGCACATCAAGGGCCTGCAGGCGCTGGGCGCCGAGATCACCATCGACGCCGGCTACATCTACGCCAAGTGCAAAAAACTGAAGGGCGCCCGCATCGTCACCGACATGATCACGGTGACCGGCACCGAGAACCTGCTGATGGCCGCCACCCTGGCCGAAGGCGAAACCATCCTGGAGAACGCCGCGCGCGAGCCGGAAGTGACCGACCTGGCCAACCTGCTGGTGGCCATGGGCGCGAAGATCGAAGGCATCGGCACCGACCGCCTGGTGATCCAGGGCGTGCCGGAACTGCACGGCGCATCGCACTCGGTGATCTCGGACCGCATCGAGGCGGCCACTTTCCTGTGCGCGGTGGCGGCCACCGGCGGCGACATCACGCTGCGCAACACCCGCACCGACATCATGGACGCCGCGCTCGACAAGCTGCGCGAGATCGGCCTGCAAATGACCATCGGCAAAGACACCATCCGCGCGCAAATGGATGCGCGCCCGAACCCGGTGACTTTCCGCACGACCGAATACCCTGGCTTCCCGACCGATATGCAGGCCCAGTTCATGGCGGTGAACACCATCGCCAATGGCCCCAGCCGCGTGACCGAAACCATTTTCGAGAACCGCTTCATGCACGTCCAGGAGATGAACCGCCTGGGCGCGGCAATTGAAACCGACGGCAACACGGCCTTTATCAAAGGCGTGGATCAGCTGGTGGGCGCGCCCGTGATGGCGACCGACCTGCGCGCTTCGGCTTCGCTGGTGATCGCAGGCCTGGCCGCCAAGGGCGAAACGCTGATCGACCGCATCTACCACCTCGACCGCGGCTACGACCGCATGGAAGTGAAGCTGCAGGCGATAGGCGCCAACATCAGCCGAATCAAGTAAAGAGAACATCATGAGCGGATTTAACAGCGACGCCAATTCCCAGCTGATCCTTGCGCTGTCGAAGGGCCGTATTTTCGAAGACACCTTGCCGCTGCTGGAAGCGGCCGGCATCACCGTCACCGAGAATCCGGAAACTTCGCGCAAGCTGATCCTGGCCACCAACGACCCCAATGTGCGCGTGCTGATTGTGCGCGCCACCGACGTGCCGACCTATGTGCAGCACGGCGCGGCGGACTTCGGCGTGGCCGGCAAGGACGTGCTGATCGAGCACGGCGGCGAGGGCCTGTACCAGCCGGTGGACTTGAACATCGCGCAGTGCCGCATGTCGGTCGCTGTGAAATCCGGTTTCGACTACGAAGCGGCCGTGCGCCAGGGCGCGCGCCTGCGCGTGGCCACCAAGTTCACCACCACCGCGCGCGAGCACTTCGCCGCCAAGGGCGTGCACGTGGACCTGATCAAGCTGTACGGCTCGATGGAGCTGGCGCCGCTGGTGGGCCTGTCGGACGCCATCGTCGACCTGGTGTCGACCGGCAGCACGCTGCGCGCCAACAACCTGGTGGAAGTCGAGGAGATCATGCAGATCTCTTCGCGCCTGGTGGTCAACCAGGCCGCGCTCAAGCTCAAGCGCCAGCGCCTGCAGCCGATTATCGAAGCCTTTGAGCGTGCTTCGAAAAAGGTGAAGCAATGACGATACAGATCCGCAAACTCGATTCGTCCGCTGCGGACTTCAAGCCCACGCTTGACGCGCTGCTGGCCTTCGAAGCGTCCACCGACGACGCCATCGAAACCGCTGTCGCGAAGATCCTGGCCGACGTGAAAGCGCGCGGCAACGCCGCCGTGCTGGAGTACACCAACCGCTTCGACCGCCTGCCCAACGGCGGCGCCGCTTCGGTGGACACGCTGGACCTGCCGCAAGCCGAACTGCAGGCCGCGCTGGACGCGCTGCCGGCAACGCAGCGCGCCGCGCTGCAGGTGGCGGCGGACCGCATCCGCGTGTTCCACGAGCGCCAGAAGCAGGAACTGCAAGGCTTCAGCTACACCGAGCCTGACGGCACCGTGCTGGGCCAGCGCATCACGCCGCTGGACCGCGTGGGCATCTACGTCCCCGGCGGCAAGGCGGCCTATCCTTCGTCGGTGCTGATGAACGCGATTCCCGCGCAAGTGGCGGGCGTGGGCGAAATCATCATGGTGGTGCCGACCCCGGACGGCGTGAAGAACCAGATGGTGCTGGCCGCCGCCGCGCTGGCGGGCGTCACCCGCGTCATCACCATAGGCGGCGCGCAGGCAGTCGGCGCGCTGGCCTACGGCACCGAGACCATCGCCGCCGTGGACAAGATCGTCGGCCCCGGCAACGCCTACGTGGCCGCCGCCAAGCGCCGCGTGTTCGGCACCGTCGGCATCGACATGATCGCCGGCCCGTCCGAGATCCTGATCGTGTGCGACGGCAGCACCGACCCGGACTGGGTGGCCATGGACCTGTTCTCGCAGGCCGAGCACGACGAGCTGGCGCAAGCCATCCTGCTGTGCCCGGACGCGGACTACATCGCGCAGGTGGAGGCCAGCATCAACAGGTTGCTGCCCGCGATGCCGCGCCAGGACGTGATCCGCACCTCGCTGAACGACCGTGGCGCGCTGGTCAAGGTGCGCGACATGGACGAAGCCTGCGCCATCGCCAACAGCATCGCCGCCGAGCACCTGGAGATTTCCGCCGCCGAGCCGCAGCAATGGGCCGACAAGATCCGCCACGCGGGCGCCATGTTCCTGGGCCGCTTTTCGTCCGAATCGCTGGGCGACTACTGCTGCGGCCCGAATCACGTGCTGCCGACCTCGCGCACCGCGCGCTTCTCGTCGCCGCTGGGCGTGTACGACTTCCAGAAGCGCTCGTCCATCATTTACGTGTCCGAAGCCGGCGCGCAGACGCTGGGCAAGGTCGCGGCCGAACTGGCCTACGGCGAAGGCCTGCAGGCGCACGCCCGCAGCGCCGAACTGAGGATCAAGGACTGATGAGCGACTGGCTCAACCAGGTCTTCTGCGAGGATGCGCTGGCCGGACTGGCGCGCATTCCGGACGGTTCCGTCGACCTTATTCTGACCGATCCGCCCTACAACCTGGGCAAGGATTACGGCAATGCGTCGGACCAGCAAACGGTGGAGGAATACCTGCGCTGGACCGAGCAGTGGATAGACGCGGCGCTGCCCAAGCTCAAGCCCAACGGCAGCCTGTACATCTTTTTGACCTGGCGCTTTTCGCCGGAAATCTTCGTCATGCTGAAGCAGCGTATGACGATGATGAATGAAATCATCTGGGACCGCCGCGTGCCGTCCATGGGCGGCAGCGTGCGCAGCTACTCGTCGGTGCACGACACGGTGGGCTTCTTCGTCGGCCGCAAGGACTACTACTTCGACCTGGACGCCGTGCGCATTCCCTACGACGCCGAAACCAAGAAGGCGCGCTCGCGCTCGATCTTCATCGGCGCCAAGTGGCTGGAAGTGGGCTACAACCCGAAGGACGTGTGGAGCGTGTCGCGCCTGCACCGCGAGCATCCGGAGCGCGCCAACCACCCGACCCAGAAGCCGCTCGAGATCATCGAGCGCATGGTCAAGGCCTCCTGCCCGCCGGGCGGCGTGGTGCTGGACCTGTTCATGGGCAGCGGCACCACCGCGCTGGCCGCGCGCCGCTGCGGGCGGCAGTTCGTCGGCTTCGAGCTGAACCCGGAATACTGCGCCATCATCAACGAGCGCCTGGCCGCGCTGGAAACCATCGAGGCGCTGGCGCTGGCCGCCGCGCCGGACGTCCCGGCCAAGGCGAAAGCCAAGCCCAAGGCCAAGCCGAAAGCGAAGGCCGCAGCGAAGGCCGCAGTAAAGCCCAACCTCGCCGCGCCGAAAAAGAAAGCCGCAACCAAGAAAGCCGCCGCGCCCAAGCCGGCGGCGCCGAAACGATCACGCGCCACGAAAAAGGCGCCCCCCGAAGAAGTTACCATTTAACTTAAGGAGTGCAGCAAGATGTCCATCGACAGTCTCATCCGCAACACCATCCGTTCCGACGTACTGGCCGTTCCCGGCTACCACGTGGCAGATGCAAGCGGTTTTATCAAACTGGACGCGATGGAAAATCCTTACCCGCTGCCCGAGCATCTGGCCACCGAACTGGCCACCCGCCTGGCCAATGTGGCCCTGAACCGCTACCCGGTGGCCTCCTACGCCAGCGTGAAAGAACGCATCTGCAAGCAGCTCGGCGTGCCGGCCGGCTACGACGTCCTGCTGGGCAACGGCTCCGATGAGCTGATCTCCATCCTGGACATGGCCTGCGCGCACCAGGACCGCCGCGCCGTGGTGCTGGCGCCCGTGCCCACCTTCGTCATGTACGCCCGTTCGGCGCAATTCGCCGGCATGGACTTCGTCGGCGTGCCGCTGAAGGCCGACCTGACCCTGGACCTGCCCGCCATGCTGGCCGCCATCGCCCAGCACAAGCCGGCGCTGGTCTACCTGTCGTATCCGAACAACCCCACCGGCAACCTGTTCAGCGAGGACGACGTGGTCGCCATCATCGAGGCGCTGGGCGACACCGGCCTGGCCGTGGTGGACGAGGCCTACGAGCCCTTCGCCCAGCAGAGCTTCATGGGCCGCCTGCCCGAGTTCCACAACCTGGTGGTGATGCGCACCGTGTCCAAGCTGGGCCTGGCCGGCATCCGCCTCGGCTATATGTCGGCCGCGCCGCAACTGCTGGAGCAGTTCGACAAGGTCCGTCCGCCGTATAATGTGAACGTGCTGACGCAAGTCGCCGCCGAATTTGCACTCGACAACATCGACGTGCTCAACCAGCAAGCCGCCATCCTGCGCGAACAACGCGCGCTGCTGGCCGAGGCCCTGGCCGCCGTACCCGGCGTGCAAGTGTTCCCCTCCGCCGCCAACTTCATCCTCGTCCGGGTGCCCGACGCCGACGCGGCCAACACCTATCTGCTGTCCCGCAAGGTGCTGGTCAAAAATGTGGGTAAAATGCACAGTGTGCTGGCCAATTGCCTGCGCATCACGGTCAGTACCCCGGACGAGAACGCCGCTTTCCTCGAAGCATTTAAAGCCTCGCAGGCAGCCTAAGACCAACGTAGAGCTTTCCATGAACCGCACCGCAGAAATCACCCGCAACACCAACGAGACCCAGATCCGTGTCGCCATCAACCTGGACGGCACCGGCGTGCAGAAGCTGAACACGGGCGTCCCTTTCCTGGACCACATGCTGGACCAGATCGCCCGCCACGGCCTGTTCGACCTGGAAGTGGAAGCCACCGGCGATATCCATATCGACAACCACCACACGGTGGAAGACGTGGGCATCACGCTGGGCATGGCCTTCGCCAAGGCCATCGGCGACAAGAAGGGCATAGCTCGCTACGGCCACTCCTATGTGCCGCTGGACGAGGCGCTGTCGCGCGTGGTGATCGATTTTTCCGGCCGCCCAGGCATCGAGTACCACATCCCGTTCACCCGCGCCATGATAGGCGGCTTCGACGTGGACCTGACGCTGGAATTCTTCCGTGGTTTCGTCAACCACGCGCTGGTGACCTTGCATATCGACAACTTGCGCGGCACCAATGCGCACCATCAATGCGAAACCGTGTTCAAGGCCTTCGGCCGCGCGCTGCGCATGGCCACCACGCTGGACGACCGCGCCGCCGGCACCATCCCGTCGACCAAAGGTAGCTTGTAATCAATCGCAGCGCGGATTGCCCTTGCGCGGGCCGCGCTGTCTCTGCTTGAATGGCATTATGAAGAAAATTGTTGTTGTGGATTACGGCATGGGCAATCTGCGCTCGGTGGCGCAAGCCCTGCGCGCCGTGGCGCCGGAAGCCGACATCGTCATCTCCGGGCAGGTGGCCGACATCGAGAATGCCGACCGCATCGTGCTGCCCGGCCAGGGCGCCATGCCGGACTGCATGCGCAGCCTGCGCGAGTCCGGCGTGCAGGACGCGCTGCTGCGCGCGGCCGAGAGCAAGCCGCTGATGGGCGTGTGCATCGGCGAACAGATGCTGTTCGATGCGTCCGAAGAGGGCGATGCGCAAGGCTTGGGCTTGCTACCGGGCAAGGTTGTGCGTTTCCAGCTGGACGGCCAGCTGCAGGAGGACGGCTCGCGCTTCAAAGTGCCGCAAATGGGCTGGAACCAAGTGCGCCAGCGCGCGTCTCATGCCATGTGGGCCGGCATTCCGGACAACAGCTACTTTTATTTTGTACACAGCTATTACGTGCAGCCGGGCGACGCCGCGCACAGCGTGGGCGAAACCGTGTATGGCACGCCGTTCTGCTGCGCCGTGGCGCGCGAGAACGTGTTCGCCACCCAGTTCCACCCGGAGAAAAGCGCCGCCGTGGGCCTGCAGCTGTACAAGAATTTCGTGCATTGGCAACCTTAAGCCTTCCCGCTTACTCCTAAACTCTACTTACCTACACTGACTATGCTGCTCATTCCTGCCATCGACCTCAAAGACGGTCACTGCGTGCGCCTGAAACAAGGCGACATGGAACTTGCCACGGTATTTTCCGACAACCCGGCCGACATGGCCCTGCACTGGCTGAAGCAGGGCGCGCGCCGCCTGCACCTGGTGGACCTGAACGGCGCCTTCGCCGGCAAGCCGAAAAACGAAGGCGCGATCAAGGCCATCCTGAAAGTGGTGCAGGAGTTCGCCGAAGAGAACGGCATCGACGAGATCCCCGTGCAGCTGGGCGGCGGCATCCGCGACCTCGACACCATCGAGCGCTACCTGGACGCCGGCATCAGCTACGTCATCATCGGCACCGCCGCCGTGAAAGAACCCGGCTTCCTGCATGACGCCTGCGGCGCCTTCCCCGGCCACATCATCGTCGGCCTGGACGCCAAGGACGGTAAGGTCGCTACTGACGGCTGGAGCAAGATGTCCGGCCACGAAGTGATCGACCTGGCGCAGAAATTCGAAGCCTACGGCGTGGAATCCATCATCTACACCGACATCGGCCGCGACGGCATGATGGGCGGCGTGAACATCGAAGCGACGGTGAAACTGGCGCAGGCGGTGAAGATACCGGTGATCGCCTCCGGCGGCCTGCACAACCTGGCCGACGTGGAAGCGCTGTGCGCGGTGCAGGACGAAGGCATCGAAGGCGTGATCTGCGGCCGCTCGATCTACGAAGGCACGCTGGACCTGAACTCGGCCCAGCTGCGCGCCGACGAACTGACGGAAGGCAGTCTGGAAGACTGATCCCACCATGCTTGCAAAACGCATCATTCCCTGCCTGGACGTGACCGACGGCCGCGTCGTCAAAGGCGTCAACTTCACCGAGCTGCGCGACGCCGGCGACCCGGTGGAAATCGCGCGCCGCTACGACGAGCAGGGCGCCGACGAGCTGACCTTCCTCGACATCACGGCGTCCTCCGACAACCGCGGCCTGATCCTCGACATCATCGAGGCGGTGGCGTCCCAGGTCTTCATTCCGCTGACCGTGGGCGGCGGCGTGCGCGAGGTGGCCGATGTGCGCCGCCTGCTCAACGCCGGCGCCGACAAGGTCAGCATGAACACCTCGGCCGTGACCAATCCGCAGCTGGTGTTCGACGCCTCGCAGAAGCACGGTTCGCAGTGCATCGTGGTGGCGATCGACGCCAAGCAGGTGCAGCCGGGCCGCTGGGAAGTGTTCACGCACGGCGGCCGCAAGGCCACCGGCCTGGACGCGGTGGAGTGGGCCAGGAAAATGGAATCGCTGGGCGCGGGCGAGCTGCTGCTCACCAGCATGGACCGCGACGGCACCAAGTCCGGCTTCGACCTGGGCCTGACGCGCGCCGTGTCGGACGCGGTGGGCATTCCGGTGATCGCCTCGGGCGGCGTGGGCGGCCTGCAGGACCTGGCCGACGGCGTCAAGCTGGGCCGCGCGGACGCGGTGCTGGCGGCCAGCATCTTCCACTACGGCCAGCACACGGTGCAGGAAGCCAAGCGCTTCATGGCGCAGCAGGGCATTCCGATGCGCCTGGCCTGAAGCCCGCCGCTTACACATAAGGAAAATCTCATCATGATGCCGACCCAGACGCCCAGCGTGGCGAAAGCCAAATGGCTGAACAAGATCAAGTGGGACGAACACGGCCTGGTGCCGGTGATCGCCCAGGAGGCGGGCAGCAACGACGTGCTGATGTTCGCCTGGATGAACCGCGACGCGCTGTTTAAAACCGTGGAGCTGGGCGAAGCGGTGTACTGGAGCCGCTCGCGCAAGAAGCTGTGGCACAAGGGCGAGGAGTCCGGCCATGTGCAGAAGGTGCTGGAAATGCGCCTGGACTGCGACGAGGACGTGGTGCTGCTGAAGATCGAGCAAGCCGGCGGCATCGCCTGCCATACCGGCCGCCATTCCTGCTTCTTCAACAAGTTCGACGGCGACGCCAAGGACGGCGACTGGCAGGCCAGCGAGCCGGTGCTGAAAGACCCGGACACGATCTACACGGAAGCGAAAAGCAAATGAGCACCATCCTGGACCGCGTGGCGGCCACCATCGAATCGCGCAAGCCGGCCAACGGCGGCGATCCGGCCACCTCCTATGTGGCCAAGCTGTTCGCCAAGGGCGACGACGCCATCCTGAAAAAGGTCGGCGAGGAGGCCACCGAGTTCGTGATGGCGTCGAAAGACGCGCGCCACGGCGGCGATGCTGCCAAAGTGCTGTACGAATGCGCCGACTTGTGGTTCCATTCGATGGTGATGCTGGCCCAGTTCGGTTTAACGCCGCAACAGGTGCTCGACGAGCTGGCGCGCCGCGAAGGCGTGTCCGGCATCGACGAAAAAGCCTCCCGCAAAGAATAAATCTACTGGAGTTGTTGTGGAAAACTGCCTGTTCTGCAAAATTGCTAAGAAACAAATTCCTTCGACCATAGTGTATGAAGACGAGGAATTGCTCGCCTTCAAGGATATTCATCCGCACGCGCCGGTGCACCTGCTGGTGATACCGAAAACCCACATCGGCACCTTGTCCGACTGCAACGCCGGCCACGCGCCGCTGCTGGGCAAAATGCTGGCGCTGGCGCCCCGCCTGGCCGAAGAGCACGGGGTGGCGGTGGGCTACGACGAGGACGGCGCGCCGCAGCGCGGCTACAAGACCCTGATCAACAGCGGTCCGGACGGCGGCCAGGAGATTTACCACCTGCACCTGCACATCATCGGCGGCCCGCACCCATGGCGCACTGAGCGCTGAGAGCGCTATACTGGTAGCAAGAAATATTGCTACTTCTTCATGACAAGCACATGACAGGCGCGCTTCGCGTATACTGTCCGCACTAACCGCAATTTTTTGGGGCGCGTTGCGTTCCGCAAGGGGAATATGATGGGTTCGATGAGCATCTGGCACTGGCTGGTGGTACTGGTAATTATCATGCTGGTCTTCGGCACCAAAAAACTGGGCAATATCGGCTCGGACGTGGGCAAGGCGGTCAAAGGCTTCAAGGACGGCGTGAAGGGCAGCGAAGAAGAGAACAAGGCTGCCGGCACCCAGGCCAACGCCCAGCAGGTGGCCGACAAGTCCACCATCGACGTGGAAGCCAAAGAGAAAAACAAGCTGTAATGCGTGGCTAAGCGCTTATGATCGATCTCGGTCTTTCCAAACTAGCCATTATCGGCGTGGTCGCGCTGATCGTCATCGGCCCTGAAAAGCTGCCCAAGGTGGCGCGCATGGCCGGGACGCTGTACGGCCGCGCGCAGCGCTATCTGCACGAAGTCAAATCCGAAGTCAGCCGCGAAATCGAGCTGGAGGAACTGCGCAACCTGCAAAAGGAAGTCCAGGACACCGCGCAGTCGATCAAGCAGGGCGTGGAGCAATCCATTTCCGACAGCGTGGCCGAGGTGCAGAATGCCTGGCAGGACAGTTCCGGCCACGATTACGGGCAAGTGCCGCCCAGCGCCGAGCACGTGGCGCGCAAGGCCAAGGAGTTCCGCCGCAAGCGCCTGGTGCGCACCTCGGCGCTGCCGGCCTGGTACAAGCAGCAGCACGGCACGCGCATGCATGTCACGTCCGGCGCCGCGCGGGTTGCGCGCTTCCGCCCCAGCAGCAAACCTCCAGCATCGTTCTACTAAATGAGTGAAGAAACCCCGGTTGAGGAGACCTTCATCTCCCACCTGATCGAGTTGCGCGACCGCCTGGTCAAAGCCTCGATCGGTATTGCCATTGTGTGCGCCGCGCTGATGTTCTGGCCGGGGCCGGCAGCCATCTACGACATCATCGCCGCCCCCATGCTCGCTTCGCTGCCCGCCGGCTCGAAGATGATCGCCACCGGCGTGATTTCGCCCTTCCTGGTGCCGATGAAGGTGACCTTGCTGATCGCCTTCATCCTGGCCTTGCCGTGGGTGCTGTACCAGCTGTGGGCCTTTATCGCGCCCGGCCTGTACGCGCACGAAAAGCGCCTGATCGCGCCGCTGGTGATCTCGTCCTCGGTGCTGTTCGCGGCCGGCGTGGCGTTCTGCTACTTCTTCGTGTTCGGCCGCGTGTTCCACTTCATTTCGGACTTCTCGCCCAGTTCCATCGCGGTGACGCCGGATATTGAGAATTATCTCGATTTCGTCATGTCCATGTGCCTGGCCTTCGGCGCCACCTTCGAGGTGCCGGTGGTGGTGGTGGTGCTGGTGCGCATGGGGATCGTGTCGGTGGCCAAGCTGAAGGAAGTGCGGGCCTATGTGATCGTAGGCGCCTTCGTGATCGCCGCCATCGTCACGCCGCCGGACGTGGTGAGCCAGTTCTCGCTGGCGATTCCGATGTGGCTGCTGTATGAGCTGGGCCTGCTGGTGGCGCCGGTGTTCGTCAAGGCCACGCAGGCGCCGGAAGAGCCGGTTTAAGCGTAGAGCTTGAACAGGATCACGGCATCCACCACAAACTGGATGCCGAACAGCACATAGAATCTGGTTTCCAGACCGGCTATCCTCCGCTCCAGGGCCTCAAGCCTCCGCTCCAGGGCCTCGAACCTGCGCTCCAGGGCTTCGACCCTCACCTCCAAGGCATCTATCCTGCTGTAGATTTCTTGCTTGAGCAGGTCCATCTTGCTGAAAATTTCCTGCTTGAGCAGATCCATCCGGTCAAAGACTTCCTGCCTGAGCAGATCCATCCGGTCAAAGACTTCCTGCCTGAGCAGATCCATCCGGTCGTAAAGTTCTTGTTGCAACAGGTCCATCCGGGCCAGCAGGTCGCTGCGCTGGATCACGAGGTCGGACTCGACGGCGACGTGGCATTCGTTGAGCACGGTGCCGAGCGCCTCGGCTTGCAGCTCAGCCTGCTCTGCGGACAAACCGCTTTCCTTCAGCAACTGCGCATATTTCAGGGTGTCAATCCGGATAGGCATGGTCATGATCGCTCCCAGGTTCATAGTAGCAGAACGGGGGCAAAGCCCCCGTCTCCATCGTACCCGGTCGCGCGCGCAGCCCCTTGAGGCTGCGCAAAGCCTTTACTGCGCCATCAGTTCGCGGATCACGCGTACCGGCGCGCTGCCGTAGCTGAGGAATTTCTCGTTGAAGTCCTTCAGCACGAACTTGCTGCCCAGCGCCTGCTTGCGCTCCTCGCGCAGCTCCATGATTTCGCTGTAGCCGCTGAAGTAGCTGGCCAGCTGCACCGACGACAGCTGCGCGCGGCGCCATTTCTCGGCCGCTTCGCGCTGCGTCTGGAAGGCCTGGCGCGTCAGCAGGTCCATCGCCTCGGCCTGCTGCATGCCCAGCACATGGATGCTGTAGTCGAGGATGGTGTTGGTCACGCTGCGCAGATTCCATTTCGAATACATCAGCCACATCTCGGGCGCGTTGTCGCCGTAGCCGGACTCCAGCATCATGCGCTCGCCGTACACCGCCCAGCCCTCCACCATGGCGCCGTTGCCGAAGATGGACTTGACGATGGACGGCGACTTGTTGGCGTACACCAGCTGCGCGTAGTGGCCCGGTATCGCCTCGTGGATATTGAGGATCTGCAGTATCCAGTGGTTGTATTCGCGCAGGCTGCTTTCGGCCTGTTCGGCGGACTCGCCGTCGAGCGGCGTCACGTTGTAATAGGTGCGGTCCTGCGGGCGGTAAGGGCCGGGCGCCTCGATGCTGGCGCCGGCCACGCCGCGCTGGTAGGCCGGCGTTTCGCGCACTTCCAGCGGCTTGTTCGGGTCCAGCGTCAGCAGGTTCTTCTGGATCACCCAGTCCTGCAGCACCGGAATCTGGCGGCGGATCTCGGGGAAGAAGTCCTCGCGCTTGACGTGGTTGGCCGACAGCGTGTCGATCACCATGCCGATCTTGGCGGTGCGGTCGGCCGGCTTGGCGGCGCCGTTCATATACTTGGGCCACAGTTCGTCCGCCAGGCGCTCCATATTCGCCAGCAGCTGCTCGCGCGCGGCCAGCGCCTTGTTGTAGGTCTGCTCGCCGGTGCTGCCGGCCTGGATGTCGAAGCTGAACTTGGCCTCGTACAGTTCCTTGCCGATGCGGAAGGAGCGGCCGCCGCCGTTCTGCGCCATGGTCTTGTCCAGCTCGCCGAGCCAGGCCGCGTAGCCGTCCACCGCCGATTTCGCCAGGCTCACGCGCTGCGCAAACAGCTGCTTCTCGATAGGCGACAGGATGGACGCCTGCGCCTGCTTGTCCAGGTCGGCCAGCAGCGCGATCACGCCCGGCGCCTGCGCGATGGCCAGCTGGGTGTGCTCGCGGGTAGGGTTGCTGATGCTGGCGCGCGCCGCGTCATAGTAGGCCGGCACGCTGGCGATACGCTTGAGCAGGGTGCGCAGGCGCTGCGGCTTGGCCGCGTATTCGGTGTTGAGGATGAAGTCGATCGGGCTGGCGATGTTGTACAGCGCCGGGTTCCATTCGAATTCGCGGAAGGTGGCCAGATACCAGCGGTCCGAATTGAGCTTGTTGAGCAGCAGCGCCAGGTCGGTGCGCTGCTTGGCCGATAGCTGGCGCGCGTCGATCTTGCCCAGGCGGCCCAGCCAGTCGTCGATGAAGGCCAGCTGGCTGGCGCGGGTGGTGGCGTCCGGAATGGTCATGGTGGCGGCGGTGTCGTACTTGCCCACCGAGATCGCGGTCTCGGGATCGATCTTCCACAGCGCGCCCAGGAACTGGGTCGACTGGGTGTCCATGCGGCGGTCCTGGCTGCGCTCGGACGGCGCCTGCCTGGCCACTGACGCGGCTGCAACGGCGGTCGCCTTTTTTGTGGCGCCCCTGGCGTTCTTTTTAACGCCCGGCTTGGCGGCTGATTTGGCCGTCTTGCTGGATTTTGCCTTCTGCGGCGCTTTGGCGGCGCCGGCCGGGGCCAGCGCAAAGCACGCCAGCACGGCGGCCAGTGCGATTTTAATTTTGATCATGTGAATTTCAGCCCTCAGAGTAATGCGGGCGCTGGTCCTGGCGGAGCCGGCGCAAACACGCAGCGTGGGAGAGTATCACCATTCAGTGCGCTTGCGCAGCATGTTACACGCCGCGACATGCGGCGGGCTGAACGGCCCGCGCGGCTCAGTTGATAGCGTTGCTCCGGATTAATTCCTGGTGGCGGGCATTCAGTCTGGCCACTGCGTCCTTGCCCCGCGCCATGCGCGTGAGCAGGATTTCGCTGCCCTTGGTGTAGCGGTGGCCTATGCGGATGGAATACGAGCGGAACAGCCAGCTGAAGAAGGACTGCACGAACGTGGCTTCGTCCATATCGCGCCATTTCACCCCCTGTACGCCTTTGGACCAGGGCAGAATGCCGGAATAGAGCCACACGCCCGCTTCGTCGTAGTAGAGCTGCACGCTGCGCAGCGCCAGGATGCGGTAGCCCACCACCAGCACGGCGAACAGCATGACGCCGCCGGCCGCCAGTTCACTGTAGCGGAAGGCGAAGGGCAGCGCGAAGCCGAACAGCAGCAATGCGAGCAGGATGGTGTTCAGGTAGGCGGTCCACGATTTCACGCACAGCAGCGTGCCGTGCGCGGCCGGGTGGCTGGTGTTGTCTTCTTCCATGAAGTCGTCCCGAAAGCGAAAACGGAATGATTGCACGGATCAGCGCGGATTGCAGCTTTTTCAGGCCGGACCCTGGCGGCTGTCCATCCGGTCCGGATGGTCGATGCTGTAGATCTGGTCCAGCACCCGCGAGGCCAGCGCGTGCTGCTCCGTATCGGCCGCCTGCACCACCAGCAGGCAGGAGGAGCGCTGCACCGGCGTGCGCAGCTCGGACTGGTCGGACTGGCGGTTCGGCTTGCCCACCGCAGGCGTGGCCTTCTCTTCCAGGTCCACCACGAAATTGCCTTGTGCGGGACCGCCGTCGTCCTCCTGCGGCCGCATCTCCACGGCCGATTCCGGCAAGCCGGCTGCAATGAGCGCGCTGCGCGCGCGCTGGGCGATATCAAAGCTGTCGAATACGCGTAACAGGGTCTCAGCCATGGCGCTCTCCTTCTGACGATGCCTCCATCATAGCGCCGCCGTGCACTGTGCCGCGCCAGCTTGCCCGCCAGGCATACCGGCGGGTGTTCAGGGCCGCATGCCTTCCTGCAGCATCGCCAGCATCTCGCCGGCCGACATGCGCGCGGCCATGTCGCTGCCGTCGAGCAGGCTGTCGGCCAGGTCGCGCTTGTGCTGGTGCAGGTCGACAATGCCTTCCTCGATGGTATGCCGTGCCACCAGGCGGTAGATGGTTACGGGGCGCAACTGGCCCATGCGGTGCGCGCGGTCCGAGGCCTGGTCTTCCACCGCCGGGTTCCACCACGGGTCCATGTGGATCACGTAATCGGCCGCCGTCAGGTTGATGCCCATGCCGCCCGCCTTCAGGCTGATGAGGAACACGTCGCCCTCGCCGGCCTGGAAGGCGTCCACGCGCTGCTTGCGCGCCGCCATGGGGGTGGAACCGTCCACGTACTGGTAGGCCACGCCCTGGCGCTCCAGGTGCTCGCGTATCAGCGTCAGGTGGTCCACGAACTGGCTGAACACCAGCACCTTGTGGCGGTTCTCCAGCAGGCCGGAAAGCAGGTGCGCGAAGGCGGCCAGCTTGCTGCTCGGGAGCTTCAGGCCCGGCGCCACCAGGTTGGGATTGCAGCAGGCGCGGCGCAGCTTCATGATCTCGGCCAGGATCTGGATCGACTTCTTCTCGGCCGGGCCTTCCACCGCCGCCAGGTTCTCCAGCGCTTCGCGCCGCAGCGACTCGTACAGCGCCGTTTCCTCTTTCGACAGGTCGACCTCCAGCACGATCTCG
>Ga0308157_10002917_pt1 | contig 26399 bp, 22 predicted proteins | sample PhyBR1_FD_201035 | JGI IMG/M metagenome (GOLD analysis project Ga0308157, IMG submission 201035) | Phyllosphere microbial communities from UC Gill Tract Community Farm, Albany, California, United States - DLSLB.R1 | ecosystem: Host-associated > Plants > Phyllosphere > Unclassified | place: USA...
GACTTGCGTGCGTCGCGCGACAGCATGATTGTGAATGTGTCCTCCGGCATTGCTCTTGTGGGGGTACCCTTCTATACGACTTACGCGGCGGTCAAGGCGGGGATCTCGCATTTTGGAGAGGCGCTACGACGGGAGTTGAAAGGTGAGGGCGTGCATGTGCTGACGGTCTACCCCGGCGCTACCGATACGCCGATGATGACGTCATCGAGAGCGGGTCCCGATCTGGGTTTCGTTCGTGAACCGGCTAGCGCAGTGGCCAAGGCCATTGTCCAGGGTATAGAAGCCAACGCACTGCAGGTCATTCGTGGCGGCGAGGTGCGTGAGGCGATGATTGCACAGAACCGCACAGATCCCCTTGTACTGGACGACAAGTTCACATCGCTCAAGCCCAAGCTTGCCGAAGCGGTAAAGGATCATTTTGCACTATGACTTTGTAAAAGGAGCGTTCCATGGCGGATACCAAAGCTATTGTATTTGATCTGTACGGCACGTTGTACGACGTTCACTCGGTCGCTCAGCAGTGCAATGTATCCTATCCCGGGCAAGGTACGAAAATCAGCGAAATGTGGCGCCAGAAGCAGCTCGAATATACCTGGTTGCGCAGTTTGATGGGCCAGTACATTTCGTTCGAGCAGGCGACCCATGATGCGCTCGTCTACACTTGCAATCACTTGAAGCTCTATCTAGACGAGACTACTTGTAAGGTGCTGTGCGAGGCTTATCTGAACCTGTCGCCGTATCCAGAGGTGCCTGGCACACTGCAGCGCCTGAAAGACATGGATCTGCCGCTGGCCATCTTGTCCAATGGGTCGGCTTTCTCGATTGACAGTGTGGTTAAAAATTCAGGTTTGCGAGAATATTTTTCTCATCTGCTTAGCGTTGAATCCGTCGGCGTATTCAAGCCCGATCAACGCGTTTATACTCTCGCATGCGAAGCCTTGGGTCTACTACCTTCTCAGATTCTCTTTGTATCGTCGAATGCCTGGGATGCATCGGGCGCACGCTATTTTGGGTTTGACGTTTGCTGGATAAATCGTCGCGACAATACGTTTGACGAATTGGGCACTTCGCCCTCATATGTGGTTGGAGGGTTGGATGGAGTGGCAGAAATTGTCCGTGGTTCGGTCTCAACACTGTCAAATTTCAACTTTCCCACGTGATTTTCCAGCTCGAATATTCTTTTGTGCAATGAGGCGTAATTCTGCTGCCTTACTGTGGCAGCATTCCAAGATAGTCTGTCTGAGCCAGCGATGCGCGGGATCCATTTTCAAACGTGGATGCCACATCTGTGATACGACAATTTCAGGCGTAATAACAGGTAATACGAAGGCGTGAAGTGGCAGACCTTTTTCGTCGCTGAGTAACCTGCCGGCAAAGAATAACGCGGGTATCAGTGCTACCAGATCGGACTGTCGCGCGATAACGAGCGATGTATTGAAATCAGGTACGATCGCTGCGATATTTCGAACCAATCCTGCTCGCATCAGCATCTCATCTACCGGTCCCCCGGTTGCACCTCGTCTGGACGTGACAATATGTTTGCAGGAGGCATATATCTGAGGTGTAATGACCTTTTCGTGCTCAAGAAAATGCCCTTTTCTGACAACACCTATAAAACGATCCCTGAATAAGGCGCGTGTCTGTATTTCCGGCCCCATATTTTTCAACTCGCCGATTTCCAGGTCGATAGTTCCCTCTCTTAAATATCGGGTATCTTTTTCCGGCTTCTGCATGAAATTGAGGCAAACTCCCGGCGCATCTTTTGCGATGGTCGTGATTAGCGTATGCCCAAAAGTCTCGACGAAACCTTCATTGGCACGCAGCTTAAAAGTGGTATCCAGCGTTTTTGCATCCAGATCGGCTTCTGTGGGTGAAAGGACAGAACATGCTTCATACAAAGCCTGCCGGGCACGATTGCGAATGTTTGCTGCGTGAGGCGTCAGTACCATATGTCGCCCGGCCCTAACCAGTAGCGGATCACCGGTAACCGTACGCAAACGACTGAGCGTGCGGCTCATTGCCGATGAACTCAGTCCGAGACGACGTGCAGCCCTCGCAACGCTTACTTCAGAAAGAAGAACGTCGAGAGCGGTCAGTAAGTTGAGGTCTATTCCTGTCACAGTGTGTTCCCTGAATGATCCAGGTGCTATGGCGTTCCATGCACTTTATTAATGCAATTGCTGCGTCTTCCGCCTTGTACCACGAGTGGCTACAATTGAACAGCTATCCGGATGATATTTTTTGGACAACAACAACCCGCAACTTGGAGGTACAGCTCATGGCAGTAACAAATCAGGGAAAAAACGTTCTAATCGTTGGTGCATCGCGCGGCCTTGGTTTTGCCATGGCAGAAGAATTTATCCGCCACGGTTGGCGCGTCACTGGCACGGTTCGTGAAGAGAGCAGCAACAACCAATTTCATAGGCTGGCCCAGGAACACCCGGGCCGGATTCACGTCGAAGTACTGGATATATGTAAACCTGAACAAATCAGTGCATTGCACGATAGATTGTCGGGGTCTTTGTTTGACATGCTATTTGTGAATGCTGGGACGACGAATCGTGATCCGAGCCAGACGATAGGGGAAGTCTCTACCGACGAGTTCATGCACGTTATGCTGACGAATGCACTCTCCCCTATGAGAGTGATTGAGTCCCTGGAAAAATATGTCGCAGCGAACGGCCTTATCGGCGCGATGTCATCCGGTCAAGGAAGTATCACGAACAACACTGCTGGTCAGCGCGAACTATATCGGGGGACGAAAGCGGCGCTAAACATGTTTATGCGCAGCTTTGCTGCCCGGCAAGCCGGGAGTGAGCGTGCCATGGTTGTAATGGCTCCCGGTTGGATAAAAACCGATCTCGGTGGCGCGGATGCGCCACTGACCGTGGAAGAAACCATTCCCAGCCTGGTCAATGTATTGTTGAAAAAGCAGGGCCGACCGGGGCTTGAGTATCTTGATTATCTTGGCCGCACGGTTCCCTGGTAACAGAGGCTCGGTGATAATCGGCGCTTGTTTACCATAGCAATGACAGTCAGATCGATTAAGGCGCGTACCAGTTGGGGGCGTCTTGAACCTACGCCCCTGGTGCCGCCAATGACCACGATGGCGTTCGCAGCGCCGCCTACAGCCTGTTCCATTAGCAGGCGGTCAAAGCAAACCCTCCGGCGCAATATCTATATAGACTTTCATATCAGATTATCCATCCTTGCAGGTCGGATCGTTGGCAAAGGTTGATGCGCCATGTTGGACTAGCTTGCGTCCGGACAGTTTACGCAAGGCGACGTAGAACACTGGGGTCAGAAACAGGCCGAACAGAGTGACACCCAGCATGCCGGCGAACACCGTGACACCAGTCGCTGCGCGAATTTCTGCGCCGGCGCCATGGGAGAACAGTAGCGGAACGGTGCCAGCGATGAAGGCAATGGAAGTCATGACTATCGGACGCAGACGCAGGTGGCAGGCTTCCAGCGCCGCTTCGATGATGCTGCGGCCCTGCATTTCCAGTTCGCGGGCGAACTCGACGATCAGGATCGCGTTTTTGCATGCCAGGCCTATCAGCACCACCAGGCCGACCTGTACGAATACATTGTTGTCGCCACCGGTCAGCCAAACGCCGAACAGCGCGGACAACAGACACATCGGCACGATCAGGATTACGGCCAGCGGTAGCGTCCAACTCTCGTATAGCGCGGCAAGCACCAGGAACACCAGCAGCACGGCGACCGGGAATACCACTAATGCCGCCTTGCCTTGCGTCGCCTGTTGGTAGCTAAGATCTGTCCATTCGATTTGCATGCCAGGCGGTAGCACCTTCTGCGCCAATTCGGCGATTTTGCCCATCACCTCATTCGAAGACAACACGCGCGGATCAGCGCCACCGGCCAGGTCGGCGGCCGGATAGCCATTGAAGCGCAGCACCGGATCAGGGCCGAAGGTCTGTTTGATCTTCACGACGCTGCCGATCGGCACCATCTCGCCGCGGTCATTGCGGGTGCGCAGATTGGCGATGTCTTCAATATCGTCGCGGAACTCGGCGTCTGCCTGTGCTATTACCTGCCAGGTGCGGCCGAACTGGTTAAAATCATTGACGTAAGCGGACCCGAGATAGGTCTGTAACGTGTCGAATACGCTGGTCAACGGCACACCCTGAGCCTTGGCCTTGACCCGATCCACTTCAGCATCAAACTGCGGCACGTTGGCCCGATAGCTGCTGGCCGGATAGGTCATGCCAGGCGTCTGAGAAATCGCGCCTTGCAGCGCCCCCATGACGTTTTGCAGTGCGCCGTATCCCATGCCTGCGCGGTCTTCAACGTATAAGGAATAGCCCGCGCCATTGCCAAGCCCCAGGATCGGCGGCGGCAAGATTGAGAACGTGACGCCTTCCTGCAATGCAGAAATCTTCTGGTTGATTTCAGCATTGATTTGCGCGGCACTGCGTTTGCGTTCAGAGAACGGCTTCAGGACAGGGAAAGTCGCACCCGTATTCGGTGAATTCGTGTTCTGCAATGGGTTCAAGCCTGGAAATGTCACCGTATGCGCCACGCCCTCTGTGTTCATGGCGATGTCGACAACCTTTCTGAGCAGCGCGTCGGTGCGTTCGAGCGATGCGCCAGCTGGCAAGATGACACCGGTGACAAGATAGCCTTTGTCCTGGTCGGGTACGAAGCCGCCTGGTACCGCCTTGAACATCACGCCGGTACCGAGCAACAACAACGCATACACCAGGAATACCGCGCCGCGCCTGCCCAGCACGCGAGATACGGCGCCCTGATATTGAGCAGCACTCTTTTGGAAGAACCGGTTGAACGGACGAAATAACCAGCCGAACAGGCGGTCGATCACGCGCGTCGGGAGATCTTTTGCGGCATCGTGCGGCTTGAGCAAAAGCGCAGCCAAGGCGGGAGACAGGGTCAGGGAGTTGACCGCCGAGATCAACGTGGAGATGGCGATGGTGGTGGCGAACTGCTTGTAGAACTCGCCGGTCACCCCCGAGAGGAACGCCATGGGCACGAATACCGCGCACAGCACCAGTGCAATGGCGACGATCGGACCGGAAACCTCCGTCATCGCCTGATGCGCGGCGGCCATCGGGGTCAGCCCTTGCTCTATGTTGCGCTCTACGTTCTCGACCACGACGATGGCGTCGTCCACCACGATGCCGATCGCGAGCACCAGCCCGAACAGGCTCAGGGTGTTGATCGAGAAGCCCAACAGGTACAGCCCCGCGAAGGTGCCAACGACCGACACCGGCACCGCAACCAACGGGATGATCGACGCGCGCCAGGTCTGCAGAAACAGGATGACCACCAACACGACCAGCAGTACTGCCTCCAGCAGCGTGCTGACGACTGCCTTGATCGAGTCGCGCACAAAGATGGTGGTGTCATACACCGACTCATAGCTGACGCCGGGTGGGAATCCCTTCTGGATCTCATCCATCGTGGTAATCACCTGGTTTCGGATGTCCAGCACATTGGCGCCAGGTGTCTGGAATATTGGCAACGCCACGGTGTTCTTGCCGTCCAATTGTGCGCGTAAGCTATAGTCGTTTGCGCCAAGCTCCAGACGGGCCACGTCGCGCAGGCGCACAATCTGGCCGTCGCGACCGCTCTTGAGCACGATATCGCCGAATTCCTCGACGGTGGTCAATCGTCCCTTCGCATTAATCAAGCTCAGAAATTGGCTATTGGGCATGGGTTCGGCGCCAATCTGGCCAGCTGACACTTGCACGTTCTGCTCGCGCATTGCCGTGACGACGTCGCTTGCGGTCAGGTTGCGGGCGGCGATCTTTCCAGGATCGAGCCAGGCTCGCATCGCGTAGTCGCCGCCGCCAAACACCCCGACGTCACCGACACCTGGAATTCGTGCAAGCGTGTCCTTGACATGCAAGCGTGCGTAATTTCGCAGATACTGCGAATCGTAGCGGTCGTCCGGCGAGACGAGGTTAACAACCATCAGGAATGTCGGTGACTGCTTTTGTACGGTTACGCCCTGGCGGCGCACGTCTTCGGGCAGACGCGCTTGCGCCTGGGCAACGCGGTTCTGCACACGCACGGTGGCATCGTCGGCGTTCGTGCCAGGGCGAAACGTCACAGTCATCTGCAGCACGCCATCAGAGCCGGCGACCGACTTCGAGTACATCATGCCTTCGACGCCGTTGATCGCTTCTTCCAGGGGGGCGGACACGGTTTCGGCAATGACCTTGGGGTTGGCGCCAGGATACACGGTGCGCACCACCACTGACGGAGGCACGACGTTAGGGTATTCGTCAGCCGGCAGGATCGGGATCGTAATCAGGCCGGCGGCGAAAATCACGATAGACAGGACCGCAGCGAAGATCGGGCGGTTGATGAAAAACTTTGAAAAATCCATAGTGCTGGTTTCCTTAGTTCTTCGCGACGTTGGCTTCGATCGGCTGCATCGGCACGGTTTTCGCATCAACCGGAAGGCCCGGCATGTACACCTTATCCACGCCGTCGACGATCACCTTGTCGCCAGGGGCGAGGCCGCTTTCGACAATACGCAGGCCGTTGGCCTTGCGGCCAAGCTTGACGTCGTGGCGCTGGGCCTTACCCTTCTCGTCAACAACCCACACGTACTTGCGATCCTGGTCGGTCAACACCGCCTTGTCGTTGATCAGCAGTGCATCGAACTGCCCGCTGCCGAGCAGGCGCACGCGTGCAAACAGGCCGGGAGTGAGAGCTCCGTCTTTGTTGTCCAGTACGGCACGCATACGAATGGTGCCGGTATTGCTGTCGATCTGGTTGTCAAGAAAGTCGACGGTACCGCGATGCGGGAATCCATCTTCGTCGGATAAGCCGACCTGTACGGGCAATTTGCCGTCCAGATCGCTACCACGCCGACCGTTGCGCGCCATTTGCGCATAGTGCAGGAACGCACTTTCATCGGCGTTGAAATACACGTATACCTTGTCCTGCGAGACCAGCGTAGTCAGTACACTGCCTGCATCGTCGGCGCTGACCAGATTGCCGGCTGTGACTTCGGCCCTGCCTGCAAGACCCGAAATCGGTGCGCGTACTTGTGTCCACTCAACGTTCAGAAGCGCAGCACTCACGGCTGCCTCCGCCGCCTGCGCATCCGTTTGTGCGACTGCGGCGGCGGTGCGTCGTTGTTCGTACATCTCGGTGGACACGGCCCGCTGAGCGACCAGCACCTGCGCCCGTTTGGCTTCGCTGGCACTTTGGCTGGCATGTGCGCGGGCGCGCGCCAGTTGGGCTTTGGCCTGTGCCAAGACAGTGCGGTAGCTGCGCGCATCAATGACGAACAGCACATCGCCTTTGTGCACCTGGCTGCCTTCGGTGAAGGCGACGCGCTCAATGTAGCCGGAGACGCGCGGGCGCAGTTTAACGGTTTCGACCGCATTAATACGGCCGTTGTAGTCATCCCACAGTCTGACGTCTTGCAGCGCTACTTGGGCGACGCTGACTGATGGAGGTGGCATGGACGCCGTTTGGGGCTGGTCACTGCAACCGGTCAGCATCATGACTGTGATGGCAATGACAACCCAGGCGGCCAATATTGGTCGCTTGCGGTAAGACATAATGGAGGAATACATTGAAGGTGCTTCTGTTGAAAATAAAAGGAAAAATCAAAGCGAGGACGTTGGATTACAAATGCAATACTGTGTGTCGTTCAGCGCTGAGTGCAGAATTTGTTTCGATCTGGCGAGGCCAAATGCCAATTGATTACAATATAGTCTTAACCATAAAATAGATAAATAGTTAAAAATGAGATAGACTGTTGTCCATAAAGACAATAATTGCTGCGAATTTAAATTTAATTTAGTCAAGCCGTTCCAGAGGGTTAGGTTCACCTCGGTCGGTTGGTTGATCCCTAAAGTTAAAACTCACCTACTATGCCTACGAACACATTAATAGATCTACCAGAAATGAGATTATTCGCGGCGGTTGTAACCGATGGTTCCTTCACGGCGGCCGCGGATCGACTCGGCACGGATAAGGCGCGCGTCAGCCGCATCGTCCGACGTATGGAAGAAAAACTCGGCGCTCAGCTTCTTACCCGATCGACACGTCATCTGAGCGTCACCGAGGTCGGGCGCGACTACTTCGAACGCGCCATGTGCATCCTGACTGCCGCCGAGGCAGCCCAGGCTTCGGTAGCGCAACAGTCCAGAGAGCCAAAAGGGCTGATCAGAATCACGGCGGGCGCTGAGTTCGGGACCTTGGTCGTGGACGAATGGATCGCGGCGTTTTTGCGGCAGTCACCGAAGGTGACGGTGGAGGCCGAATACACGAGCCGCGAGGTCGACATCATTCATGAAGGGTTCGATGTCGCGATTCGCGTTGGTACGCTCGATGATTCAGGGCTTTCTGCGCGCAAGCTCGGCGAGATGGTTTTCGGGTTGTATGCAGCGCCTGATTATTTGAATCGCGCACCGGCGGTATCCACAGTCAGTGATCTGAAGCATCACGATCTGATCATGACAAGGACACGTGGTCGCTCGAACTGGTCCCTTGTCAATGGACCAAACACAGAGAGGATCACGGCGTCCCCGCGCTCTGCGGTCAATAGTACGATCTCCGCGAGAAACCTGGCGCTTGCAGGACTTGGGATCGCGCAGTTGCCTCGTTTCATGGCTGAGCCGTATCTGACCGATGGCACGTTGTCGAGGGTACTTTCTGATTGGGCTGATGCCCCAGCTCCGGTTCATGCTGTATTCGCGTCGAGCCGGTATATGGATCCCAAAGTGCGCAGTTTTGTGGATCTGATTTTGAGCACATTCAAATGCGGTGACTGTAGTTCACGGGGAATGACGGACCGACAGGAGCAGATGGCAGCTTAGCCACTTACCATTGCACCTATCGAGTTAGCCGATTTACCGCCCTGAGGGCAAGATGTAGAGTTATTCGCTGCGCCTGGGCGCCATTGGTCTTGCGCTACCATTGATGTAGACGATGAGCGATCGTTTTGGCGTAGTTCACTTATAATTGATCGGCCGTCACTCATCAGCGCTCCAAAATACACCCTTATGCGTATTCGTCACCTCTCAACGCTCATCGGCTTCATGCTGTCCTTTACATCCACTTCGTTTGCCAATACGTCTTCGGGCACAAATACGGCACCCTGGAATGAGTGGATTTCCATCACGACCGAAGGCGAAGGGCCCGATCTTATTTTAATTCCAGGACTCGCTTCGTCGCGAGAAGTCTGGAGCAAGCAGGCTGTTAATCTGCGAAAAAATTACAAGCTGCACTTGGTTCAGATTTCCGGTTTTGCCGAATCCGCTCCTGCGGCCAATACGGAAAACGGTGTGGCCAAACCGGCAGCGCAAGCCATTGTAAATTATATCCGTGATAAGCATATTCATACTCCGGCGATCGTCGGGCACTCTTTGGGCGGTGAAATTGCACTCATGCTTGGCGCTCGCTATCCAGAGCTGGTGGGCTCACTCACTATCGTCGATGCGCTGCCCTTTTATAGCTTGCTGTTTGATCCCCGGGCTACTCCAGAGATAGTGAAGCCTCGTGCCGAAATGATCAGAAGTGCAATGCTAGCTGCGCCATCAGATCAAACACTTGCGGCCCAAACCCAGGCGATCGCCAACCTCGTCAAAACCGAGGCGGAACGGCCTGCGATTGTCAGATCAGGTATGCAGTCTGACCGCAAGACAGTTGCGAATGCAACATACGAGTTAATGACAACAGATCTTAGAGCGGAGCTTGAGCACATCCGCGCGCCTGTAAAGGTCATCTATGCTCATGATGCTGCCTATGGTATACCGCCAACTGCTGTAGATAGCATGTACAAGGACGCCTACCACTCAGCTCCTAAGGCTATATTTCAACGCATTGATGATAGCTTTCATTTTATTATGCTCGATCAGCCTGAGCAATTTGAGCGTGCGTTGACCGAATTCCTTAAGCAGGCCAAGTGAAGTGCGGTTGGCGTTCAATAAAGGGTTTGTTGCGGCCACGAAACTTGGTGTACGCAAGCAGCCGCCGTTGTTCTATCATTAGTGGCTTCATGTAGGAGGAACAATGAATAAGGTCTATATTCAACGCGTAGCCTTTGGGGACTCTCAAGAACTAATAGAATTCAACCTGCAAAATAAAAACTATCACCACCCTTGGGTTTCACCATTTACAGATCAAACAGGGTTTAAAAACTGGTTTTCACGTACTCTTACAGCAGCAGTTGTTGGGCTTGTAATAAGAGACGAGGTATCACGGAAAATAGTCGGAATTATCAATATAAACGAAATAGTAGCAGGGGCGTTACAAAGTGGTTTTCTAGGATTCTATGGCTCTTCAAAAATGGCAGGTCAAGGATTGATGAGGCAGGGATTGCAATTGACAATCAAATATGCCTTTGAGGAATTAGGCTTGCATCGCTTAGAGGCCAATATTCAACCAGGTAATACGGCTTCAATTGAATTGGTACGCAGGGTCGGTTTTCAAAAGGAAGGGTTTTCTCCTGAATACTTGTTTATAGATGGGGCCTGGAGAGACCATGAGCGGTGGGCTATCCTTGATAATAAATAGTTCGAGCCCCAGTGCATGTCGTCACGTTTGGATTTTCTGCAAAGGCGATCAGTTTTTCGTGAGTATTGAATATTGCAATTGAGCCTGGATGTTGACCTTCGCAAAATCACTATGTGAATTGCTGTCACCATTCGCTCTTGAAATTCGGCAACTAGGGCTGCGCAGCGTCTGTCAATGCGAAGGCTCAGTCCCATGAACTGCTAGTCCATTAGCTAAGGCATTCACCAATTTATTTGAGTAAGAGAACTCCCTAAATTATGTACTCTTCTGAACGGCTTAAAGGTATCGATGTGTTCGTATCGGTTGTGGATGCTGGCAGTTTTACAGCAGCATCAAGACGCCTTAACCTCACAAATTCTGCGGTAGGTAAAGCGGTAGCACGATTGGAGTCTCGACTGGGTGTGCAGCTTTTTGAGCGCACGACGCGGCGCCTTTCCCTGACGGATGCCGGGCAGGCGTTCTATCGTACGTGTCAGCGTGTCCTCATTGAACTTGAAGAGGCCGAACATGTCCTTAAGGCGGAAGACACCGTTCCGCTAGGAAAGCTGCGTATTGATCTACCGGCGACATACGGACGGATGCTCGTGATGCCATTGCTCTTGGATTTTTTGAGGGCGTATCCCGGAGTGCAGCCACAGATCTCGTTCACTGATCGCTTTATGGACTTGGTAGAAGAGGGGATCGATGTGGCTGTGCGAATCGGAGGCAATGAGACCTGGCCAACGCCTATTGGCCACCGCTTTTTAGGGAGAGAGCGGCGTATTTTCTGTTGTGCACCAAGTTATCTGCAACGCGTGGGCCCCATCGCAGATGATATTGAATCCCTGAATTTGTTGGACGCAGTGCTATACCGACGTCCTGACGGTACATCCAGTCCATGGTACATACAGCGCGGCGATGCGCCCATCGAGCAATGCCATCCGGCTGCCCGGCTGGAGGTTGGCAATGCCGACGCTTGGGTCGACGCCGTTTTACAAGGATTTGGGGTAGGACAAATGTCTACATGGCTTGTAAAAGATCGCCTGGCCAAAGGAGAGCTCGTGCAAGTGCTGCCATCGCTGGCTATGGATGGCATGCCTCTGTATCTTTTGTGGCAACGCAGCAGGCAATTGCTTCCTAAAGTAGATGCGTTCTTGAACCACCTGGGCATGCACTTGCGTGTTTAGATTATGGAAAATTAGGATCAAATAAGTAGAAAATTAATCCAACATAAGAAAATTTGGACATAATAAACTTAAGGTTCATAAACCTTACGCCGAAAAAACATGTCTTATTCGCAAAATACCGCAGTCCTGGACCGGCCCCAAGCCTTGGTCCGGGCCGATTCTGTATGTACCGTCATTCTGGCAATTGCAGCCTTCATCATTGTCACAACTGAGTTTCTCATGGTTGGTCTTCTCCCTGCGTTGGCCAGAGATCTATCGATTTCTGTGGCGACCGCTGGGCAATTAGTGACCCTGTTCGCTGTCGTTGTCATGCTGTTTGGGCCGCCACTGACCGCGTGGCTGGCCCACGTCGAGCGCAAGCGCCTGTTCCTGGGCGTCTTGATACTCTTTGCTGTCTCTAACGCGCTTGCCGCATTGGCTCCTAATATCTGGGTTTTGGCCGTTGCCCGCATCATACCAGCGCTGGCATTACCGGTGTTTTGGGGCACTGCGAGCGAAACAGCGGCCCAGCTGGCAGGACCAGAACGTGCGGGAAGAGCGGTGTCGATGGTATATCTCGGCATTTCCGCGGCGATGCTTTTTGGTATTCCTCTTGGCACAGTTGCTGGCAATGTCATCGGCTGGCGCGGTGCTTTTTGGGCGCTGGCCGTCTTGTCCGCGCTGATCGCTTTGCTACTGCAAGTTTTCATGCCCTCGATGGCAGCGGGCAAACGCGTGGGCCTGGTCCAGCAAGCGCGCATTCTTCGTGATCCTTTTTTTGTCGCCAACGTGCTTTTGTCCGTCGTCATTTTCACCGCGATGTTCACCGGCTACACCTATTTGGCCGAATTTCTCGAACAGATCGCTCAGGTGCCTTCATCTCAAGTGGGTTGGTGGTTAATGGGCTTTGGCGCAGTTGGCCTTATTGGTAACTGGCTGGGCGGTCGGTGGGTAGACCGTAAGCCATTGGCTACGACGGCAGCGTTCAACGTTCTATTGACGATTGGAATGTTTGCAACCGTCTTTTGGGCTGCGCAGCATGTGGGACTGGCAGTGGCATTAGGCGTGTGGGGCATTGCAAACACGGCGCTTTATCCCATATGCCAGATCCGTGTGATGAAGTCGGCTCCTCAGGCACAAGCCTTGGCTGGAACGATTAACGTATCAGCAGCCAATGCCGGTATTGCTTTGGGTGCCATGCTTGGGGGAACCAGCATTTCATGGTGGGGTGTGCAAAGCGTTGCTGTGTCAGGCGGAGTGATGGCTGCAGTTGCAGCCGTGTCAGTTGCAGCGCTAGGGTACTGGTTGAAAAAACGCGAAGGCTGAACTTGCCACCCTCTTATAGAAAATTGGTTCTTCAGTTGACTAAGGCTCATGCTTCTGGGCGGCAGTGTGCGCCAACGTGTAGATTGCTTCTCCTGCCGCTGTTGCCCTATACTGCTGTGAGCCATCCGCAAATCTTTCTGTCAACCAGGAGTCTTCCATGAGTGAACTGATCCTGACCACATACGACTGGGTTCCCAAGAAGCCGCGCGGCTTTGTGCGAGATTTGCGGATACGTTGGGCTTTGGAAGAGGCCGCTTTAGCCTATCGGGTCCAAAGCACATCGTTTCGAGATCGAGGCCACGAACACTACGCGGCGCAGCCCTTCGGCCAGGTTCCTTGGCTGACCGATGGCGATCTCACCATTTTCGAGAGCGGCGCGATTCTATTGCACCTTGGCGAGAAAAGCGCGGCACTTATACCAACAGACCCGCAAGGTCGAGCCCAGGTTATGCAGTGGGTTATTGCAGCGCTAAACTCTGTCGACCTGCCCAGCCAACCGTGGGCGCTATTCCGTTTCATGGGCTTTCCTGGCGAAGCGCCAGAGGCCAAGTTTGTGGAAGACTTCTTGAAGGCGAGGCTCGATCGGATGGAGGCAGTATTAAAACGCCGCGAGTGGCTCGTCGCTGGACGATTCACCGTAGCCGATCTATTGATGGCGGATGTGCTTCGGCCGGTGAACCTGTTCGATGGGCTTGCAAATTACCCTGCGTGCAGCGACTACGTCGCTCGCGCCACAGCGCGACCCGCATTCCTTAAAGCATACGATGACCAGATGGCCCACTTTGCTGCGGCAGATACAGTCTGATACTTGGAAATATCAGTCACTGAGCTTGGCCAAAGAATACCAATTCACTCGTGGGCAGTGCCAGGTTCAAGCTGAAAGAGCGCGGCAGCGTTGTTGTACAGGACATCTTCAATCGCCGATGCTTTCAGGCCCAGTTTGGTGATATCGTCGATACTTTGCCCGATGGGGCGAAAGGGGTACGACGATCCGAACAACAACTGGCTGGACATATAACTGTTGGCTGCATGAATGTAGGCATCGCTGCCGGCCTGAAAGAGATACATATCTGGCACCAGTTTGATATTTTCATAGCGAAAGGCCAGTCCGATTGCCTGGTGCACATTGGGCCAATATCCATGGTAAATAACAATAGGCAACTGCGGAAAGGCCTGGGCCACTTTTGCCACCGCGGCCGGATCGTTGAATCGCGGGTCGGGCGTCGTCGGGCCACTCATCAGAAATACTGGCACCTTCAACTGGCTGGCCAGCTCATAGATCGGCCAGTAGATGGGGTCATCAGGATGTCGGGCCGGTTCGCAGAATCCCGGCTCCAGATCCAGACCTGCCAATCCCAACTCTCGTATGGCGTAGGTGGCCGCGTCAATGGCTGCCTGCTCCCCCTGTATCGATGGGTCCACAGCGGCAATGCCGATAAGCTCAGGGTGATTGTGCACGATATCGTGTATTTTTTCGTTGGGCAGATGCTGGGATGACGTGTGCCGGCCTACGACGACCGCATGCGTTAAGCCCGCGTCGCGTACCTCACCCAGAAAGCCGTCTTGCGTGAGTGACCGTTCGAAATGGGCATCGTTGCCAATGGTCCCCACCCGACGATTGAGCCATCGGGCTGTGTCATGTGTGGCAGAGCCAGGCGTGGCACCAAAAAAATCATGTAAAAAAGCCGGACGGCATCGCATATCAATGACTTTCAATTCGGGTCCTTGGTTGTGATATCAATTTTCTTCTATGGCAGCGGCAACGCTTGGCGCCGATTGATCAGCGCTTGCCTGATGCGGGTGACGCCATTGCGATGCGAAGTGTGAGCTGGACAACGTCGCGCCCCGTTCAAATAGCTTGTGACGCAAGGTGCCTGGCTCATAGGCCGTTTTATAGCGTCCTCTGGCCTGCAACTCGGGAACAACAAGATCGACAAAATCCTCGTAGGTTTCGGGCACAACGATACGTGACAGATTGAATCCATCAATATCACCCTCGTCGATCCAGCGCTCCAACTGGTCGGCCACCTCGCGGGCATCTCCGACAAGTGTGGGGTAGCGGCTGCCAAGTTTGTGCTGGTTGAGCAAATCGCGCCGCGTCCAGCCCTGCTGGCTGGCGGTTTGAGAGGCAGACTGCATGGCATTGGATTGACCGTAGCTTATCGGCTCGTCCAGACCAAAACGGGAAAAATCGATCCCCGTGCTTGCGGAAAAATGCGCCACACCGGCTTGCGCACTGGCGTAGCGCAGGTACTCTTCATATTTTTCCCAGGCCTGTCCCTGCGTTTGTCCGGTGATAACGGCAATGCCGACAAAGATTTTGACGTCGTTAGCCTGCCTGCCCGCGTTAACGAAATCCTGACGCAATTTGGCCGATGCCGCCTTGGCCGTTGCCGGATCGGATGCCGCAATGAATACACACTCAGCATGGCGACTGGCAAACTGCCTGCCGCGCCCGGAACTGCCGGCCTGGTACAGTACAGGCGTACGCTGTGGCGAGGGCTCCGAGCTGTGATAGCCGTGGGCGCGATAGTATGGGCCGTTATGGGCAATGGCATGGACTTTGTTCGGGTCAGTATAGATGCGGCCGTTGCGATCCCTGATAATGGCCCCATCCTCCCAGCTGCCTTCCCATAATTTATAGCAAAGCTGCAGAAAGTCATCGGCCCGATCATAGCGTTTATCGTGCTCGTCCAGCCCATCCCGTCCCATCGCCCGGGCTCCGCTATCCAGGTAGCCAGTCACAATATTCCAGCCAAGACGGCCGCGCGTCAGGTGATCCAGGCTGCTGACCTTGCGGGCAAAGCTGTACGGTGTCTCTGTATGGATATTTGCGGTAACGCCAAATCCCAGGTGTTCCGTGACGGCAGCCATGGCCGACACCAGGGTCCAGGGGTCGTTGACCGGCAACTGGATGGCTTCTTTCAGGGTCAGGTCAACATTGCCTTCGAATACATCGTAGTAGCCGATGATATCGGCAATAAACAGCCCGTCAAAGAATCCACGTTCCAGCACGCGTGCGATATGTGTCCAGTATTCAATCGTGTTGTACCGGTCAGACTGGTCCCGGGGATGGGTCCACATGCCATGGTGAATATGGCCAATGCTATTCATATTAAATGCATTCAACAGTATTTTCTTGCGGGTCATGGTTTATCTATCCTGTTGGACGAAGGACGGGTATGCAGAGTCATATCGCACCATGCCGGGGTGGCAGCTTGCCATTGAGCACATAATTTCCGATCGCGTGATATTTCCAGCGGACCGGATCATGCAAGGTGTGGGTGCGCACGTTGCGCCAGTAACGGTCCAGGGCATGTCCGCCCAGCGTTGCCGAGGTGCCGGCCAGCTCAAAGAGGGCATTTGCTGCAAGCAGTCCTGCCGTAGTACAAAGGGCTTTTGCCTGGGCCACCGCAACCGAGGCAGCGGCGACCGAGGCCTCGTCGGTGGTCCCTCTGGCGCGATCGACCGCTTGCGCAGCGCGGTTTAACAAGGCCTGCGCTGCCCGCAACCGTACGTGTACATTGCCGATCTCCCTTAGGGTGAGCGGATCGTCGGCAGCGCGTGACACGCCCGAATCGATCCAGGGGCGGGCATGATCGCGGATATACGGCAACATGGCATCGAATGCGCCATGGCCTATGCCCAGATCAATGGCAGCGTGTAGCAATTGGGCGTGGGGCCCGATGGTCGAGGGCTGGTCAAAATGGACCTGGAAGGGCACAATCCATTCCGCTTGCACCTGCACCCGATCAAAGGCGACCGAACCGCTGCCAGTCACGCGTTGGCCAAAGCCGTCCCAGTCATCGGTAATGATTACGCCTGTCGCGTTGGCCGGGATAAATACCAGATACATGGTGTCGCCCGATGCCTCCTGCGCCGAGACCAGCGTGGGTATCCAATGGGCAAACAACGCACCAGTACAATAAAACTTGCGACCCGTCACATAAATGCCCGTGTCGGTTCTTTCCAGATGCGTGCGGCGCTTGAAGTCACGGTGTCCGATTTCTGCCAGGGCGTTGCCAAAGCGTTCACCATCCAGCACGCGACGGTAGAAATATCGCTTTTGTGATTCCGTACCGGCAATGCGCAGCACTTCCAGGGCATAGAAATGATTTTGGGGAATATGTCCGAGCGAACCATCTGCGGCCGAGATGATCGCAAATATACGCGCGACCGTTGTAGCGGTAATCCCGGCGCCGCCATACTCCCTGGGCACGCTTGCAGCCCACAATCCGCTCTGACTGAACTGATTGACTTCCTCCCACGGCAGGATACGGTTGCGATCCCTTTGGACTGCGTTTTTGGCAAACGATAGCGCCAGTGCTTCAGCCGTGGCGATGGCATGGGCATCATCGTCGATACGGTCTGCCCTGTGGGAAAAGCGTCCAGGGAACGTACCTTCAGCCCCTGACTCAACGTCTGCGACATCGGTATCCAATACGTCTTTAAAATTTGCGTTTGTCATAAGTTTCCTGCCCTGCGTGGTCTGGTTCTAGTTCCACTGGTGACGGCGCGGCAAGGTTCCGTTAAGCAAAAAATCCCCCAGAGAATGGTATTTCCAACGCGCGGGGTCGTGCAATGTGTGAACCCGCGCGTTACGCCAGTGACGGTCCAGATTATGCTTTTCACGGGTCGACGCCGAGCCGGCCAGCGCCAGCAATTGCTCGCTGGCATTGATGGCCGCTTCTCCTGTTAGTATTTTGGCCAGCGCCACGGCAATGGATGCCTGCGCGCTGGACTCATCGGTCACGGGCTGTTGTGCGATGGTATCCAGCGTGGCCGCGCTTTCCTCCAGCACCGCATGGGCGGCATCCACTTCAATCTGTAGTTTGCCCGCTTCCTGAATAATGTAAGGATCATCACTGGCCTGGCTGACGCCGGCGTCGACCCAGGGTCTGCTATGGTCGCGTACGAACGCCAATCCGTCATGCAAGGCACTGCTCGCAATCCCGGCGTCAATGGCGGCATGGATCAGTTGTGATACAGGTCCGGCCAAATTAGGTAGCGTTGGCACAGCGGTCATGTCCACAATGTCCGCTTCGTCAATCGGGACATTCTCCAGGACCACGCTGCCGCTGGCGGTGGTGCGCTGGCCGAAGGCATCCCAGTCATCCACAACGGTGACGCCGGGCGCGTCGCGCCGAACCCAAACCTGTACGGCGTTGCCCGATTCGTGCAAGGCGCGCAGCGGTATCCAGTGAGCGAAGAGGGCACCGGTGGAATAAAAACGGGTGCCGTTCAGTCGCAGCCCTTCGGCGGTGCGCACAATATGAGTGGTTGGCTGGGTAATGAGACCTGCCCTGGCCTTGCGCTCGGGACCGGCGTTGCCGATCCGGTGGCCGTTCAGTACATCGGCGAACCAGCGGGCCTGCTGTTGCGGCGTGCCGGTTTCCCGGAGCAGTTGCAGAACGGCAAAATGGTTTTGCGGAATTTGTCCCAGCGACGGATCCGCTTCACTGATAATGGCAAAGACTTTGGCAAGCGTAAGATAGGATACATCGGCGCCGCCAAGGCGCGCCGGCACGGTAATGCCACCCAGGCCACTGGCCGTAAAAGCCTCAATTTCCTGCCAGGGCAGGATGCGCTCGCGGTCCCGTTTTGCGGCGCTGGCGGCAAAGTCTTGCGCCAGTACCCGCGCTGTCTGAATCGCCTCCTGATCAGTGCGGATCCGGGCTGGCTGGGTCGTAGAAGGGCGCCGGCCATGTTCTGTTGCCGCATGCGTATGATGGTCATCCATAGCCTGTCCTTATCGGTTTTTGAGCCAGCGAATGTAGAGATCACCGCAGCGCTGTACTACCGTGACCAGTACGATAAGAATTGCAATCACGATCAGCATCACGGGCGTGTCAAAGCGTTGGTAGCCATATCGTATTGCCAGGTCACCCAACCCGCCAGCCCCCACTGCGCCGGCCATGGCCGAGGCGCTGATCAGTGTTACCAGGGTAATGGTGGCGCCGCCAATGATCCCCGGCAGCGCTTCGGGCAGCAGGACATGGCGCACGATATCCCATTTTCTGCAGCCCATGGCTTGAGCCGATTCGATCAGGCCGGGATCCACTTCGCGCAGGCTGACTTCGGCGATGCGTGCAAAGAAGGGGGTGGCGCTGATGGCCAGCGGAACGACGGCAGCCCATACGCCAATGGAGGTGCCGGCAACAAGACGCGTAAAGGGAATAAGCGCCACCATCAGTACAATAAACGGCGTGGCGCGAAAGCCATTGATCACGCTTCCCAGGATCTGGTTGATGCGTGGCGATTGCAGAAACCCACCGGGCGAGGTAATGATCAGCAGAACCGCTAGTGGAATGCCGACAAGAAAAGCGATGGCGCCCGATACGCCGACCATGATCAGGGTATCGAAAAAAGCTTGCCAGTAGCGATCAATCGAAAGCGACATAACCGATGGTCTCCACGTGATGCGCGATAGCGGGCTGGTCGATGCCGGTGGTGGCCGCTTCGGCGACTGCAACCTGGCCGGGAACGGCGATGAGCAGGCGGCCCTGTGCGTGGCCCTGGATCCGGTCTACGCCCCCATGCAACAGGCGAACCTGAGTATTGAGGACCCGTCCTATCAATGACAGGTCTGGTTCCAGTCCACCGTGGCCGTTGTAGGACAGCTGCAGAATCTGCTCGTAGCCTCCTGCCTCTGGTGGCATGGACTGCAAGCGTATCCGGATATCTTCGGGAAGCTGATGTTGCAACGGTGCCAGCAATGCTTTGGTTGCTTCGTGAGAGGGCGCCCCGAACAGACTCCAGACGGGACCCGATTCAGCAATCTTGCCATTTTCCAGAACCAGAACCTGATCACATACTTGCCGGATCACGCTCATCTCATGTGTGATAAGCACAATGGTGATGCCCATGCGCTTATTGATATCTTTCAGTAGCTGCAGGATGCCCCGCGTGGTCTCGGGGTCCAGCGCCGAGGTCGCTTCATCACAGAGCAGGATTTCCGGATGGTGAACCAGTGCCCGGGCAATGCCGACACGCTGCTTTTGCCCACCCGAAAGACGCTGCGGAAACGTATTGCGTTTGTCGTAAAGACCCACCAGCTCAAGCAATTGCGTGACGCGACGCTTGATTTCCGGCCTGGACACGCCAGCCACCTGCAGTGGCAAGGCAATATTGTCCCAGACGGATTTGGCCGACAGCAGATTGAAATGCTGGAATATCATCCCGATACGTCTGCGCAAGCGCACCAGCTCAGCCTCATTAAGCGAAGCGATGTCAATGCCATCGACTTTCACATTGCCGCTGCTGGGAGCCTCAAGCCGGTTGATCGTGCGTAGCAGACTTGACTTGCCGGCGCCAGAGCGACCAATTATGCCAAAAATACTGGCAGCAGGAATATGCAGGGAAATATCCTGCAAGGCATGCACTGCGCCGCCAGAGGCATGATACGTCTTGCACACCTTATCAAAGGTCACCGTGCCGCCAGTCGTTTGAGCAGTGGCGGCAGCATCGTTTTCGGCATTGATTTCATCCTGTACGGGCTGCGTCTGCGGCACCGGGCCGTTATGGATGTCGAGGCGGAAACTGTTGTTCCCCAATGCTGTCGTGTAGGTCATTGCGTTGGCCGTCGGTTTATTTCTTCCAGGCAAGCGCGTAAAGCCTGTCATCATTGGAAAAAGCGCGGTGAATGTCTTTGCTTACCGCAGCTGATGAATGATAGATTTCAATGAACTTTTTCAGATCGGGATTGTTCGCATGGTCTTTACGCGTCACGAAGCGAATGGCAAACTGTGCATCTTCTATCCCTGAGTAAATCAGTCCACTGGAGGGATCGAACGCTTTGGCTGCAACGATAAAATGCGGGTAGCCCAGAGCAAGATCTACATCGCTGGTAATGCGCGCCAGTTGGGGGCCTTCGACCTCCACGAACTGCAGTTGCTTGGGGTTTTCCGTGATGTCATCCAGTGTTCCAAGGAAGCCGACATCGGCTTTTAACTTGATCAGGCCTGATTTTTGCAACAACAGTAAGCCGCGTCCCTGGTTGACGGGATCGTTGGCGATAGCAACTTTGCCGTCTTCAGGAATATCAGCTATGGTTTTGTGCTTCAGGGAATACAGGCCGATATTTGACAGAATGCCTGTATCGACGGCAACCAGCTCGAATCCCTGTTTTTCATTGGCATTTTTCAGAAATGGTTCATGCTGGAAGTAATTGACATCCAGGTCGCCGGAATTGAGTGCAACGTTGGGCGTGGTCCAGTCGGTAAATTCAACCACCTTGACGTCAATGCCTTCTTTTTTGGCCTCTTGCGCTGCGATATTGACCGAGTCTGCATAGGCGCCAGGCACCACACCGATCCTGAGTGTGCCCGCCTGTACGGACGTCGCGGCGGCAAATAACAGGAAGACCGAAGCAAGCGTTGCCTTGACTTTGTGTATCATAAAAACCCCGATGAAAAAATGAAATGACGTTCGTGATGCACCTCGGATGCGCACTGAACTCGTAATCATTACAACATCGGCTGTTCCTATATCAAACAATATTTATCATATTTGTTTATGAGCGAATGCGGTTATTTCTATACCCGCTTTGCTTATGCATGGCTACAATAAGACAGTCGAACCAGACGCCAGACGCAACGGCAGCACGTGCGATCTCGCGTGCGAAGAGATTCGACTATTTCTCAATGAACATTTGCAAAGAATGTACGAACGCGCTCCGTCAGTAAGCGTCCAGGCATGAATGTGGGGTAGCAGGCTAATGATCGGAGTGCTTTTTTTTCTATTTGCGTTGATTGCCGCAGTTATATATTATTTTCTGGGAAGAATACCCACGTTGTTGCGAGTTCTTGTATCTATCGCTGCGCTTGTGATTCTTAGTGGATTGTTCTCTTCAGCAATCCTGAAAATCGGCGATCAAGCTTCACCGAACGCTATTACAATTACGCCGGAGATGATGAACGAGGCTGCCAAGCATAAGAAAGAGTGAAGGCAGCACGCTAATCGGCAAGAATCCGAAATGTGACTAATTGGCTGCTGCCTGAGTCAAGAATCATGTGACGACGTTGGAAGCACTATTTCAAGAACGTTGACGAGTTGAGCGACCTCTTCATCGTCGCGATAGACCCGCGTAACAGTCCCGAGCACAGGAAAATTGTCTTCTGTTATCTCAATACTGAACTTTAGAATTGTACCGGCTCCAACTAATTTTTCCGCAGATAGCTTGGTGCTTCGTACGTGGAAACGCACATCTTTACCAAAATTTTCTCTCAAAAATTCCCCGGTAACCTGTGACCCTGTTTGCGCGATAATGGCTACTGGCCAACACGGATAAAAAGAAAAATGACCCGCGCATTGGTCTGGGGATAAAGGCCCTGCGTAAGCGTTAAGTCCGCAATCGTGATAGTCCAATCCGTGAAGAGCAATAGCGTGTTGGTAAGGAGACTCTATAGGGGATGGGCAATATTCACTTGCATAATGTTTAAAGCTTCGCTTGAACAAAGAAGGGGAGAGAATGACATACTCGCATTTGAGTTCGGCTATTGCCTCACTACCCCAAGCCTGAGCTGAAATATTCAACGTCCGTTTATCGATGTTCATTACTTGGGCGCTTGCAGAGTAAATCTCATGGTTCGAGGCTGGGTTCACATATTTACGTGTAAATTGGGCTTTGGTTGCCAAATAATATGCTTCGGGCCCATCATGAAGCGCAACGGCCGTACAGCTGCCCAAATTAGCTAAATGTCGTCCTAGTTCGCCCGATGCCACCGGACCCGCCTCATATGACCGAGGCTGCTCAGCTGAAAAATCGCCAACGAGTGAGTTGCCATCCTGCCAGAGCCTCTCAAAAGCAAAATAAGGTCTTTGTATATTAATGCGCTGGGAAACCTCATTCACATCAAAATACTCACACTGTTGTAGCTGTTTCATTTATGCATCCTACATTTCAAAACTAGTTTCAGGCGAAGGGTTAAGTTCTAAAAAATATTACATTTGGCATATTTAAAATAGCATACGAATGCTCAATTTTTCTTACTAATTGAAATTTTTTTTCGATTTGTTTAAAAGCAACAATTCATCCCTCTAATGGAATTTCAACTTTTTAGCAGTTTATTCTGTAGGCACTTATCTGCTATGACATTTAGATATATTCTTCTTAACATATAAGACAAATTTCTCTAACTGGCCCATTCATGGAACCTCGCAGCAAAATCGCATTTTTTGTAAAAGCGGCGGATGCTCGCAGCTTACCCGAGGCGGGACGCAACCTTGTTCAGCGCCTCGCTATTGTGCGGCGCTATTGAAAATGGTATGGGCATTTCAATACTGACCCATTTGTCAATAGGGTTACCGCGCGGATCGGATGTAATCTATGGCCGATTCTTTAACACACGATGCTGGGACAAGAATGATGGACAAATATTTCCTGGCCGTCAGGAACCAATCCGGCCAGCGACAGAAGCTAATGAATCGCTTTTGGCGCTGACCACTATGCTGCCGGTTATGGCTCGCCCACCTGAACAATTGTCTTGCCGAAATTTCGTCCTTTGAGCAGGTCGATCAAGGCTTGCGGCGCCGTATGCAAACCATGGGTAATGTGTTCGCGATAACGCAATTTGCCGTCAGCGATCCACTGCCCCGCCTCCTGAAGAAAGTCGGCTAGCTGTTCTTCGGCATATTCTGTCTGGATGAAACCACGTAAGGTCAGGCTCTTGCCCATGATCTGCGTCATTGTGTTGGAGAGGCGATCAATATTTTCCTGCGCGCCGGGCGGCTTCTCGTACTGGGAGATGACCCCGCAAACAGGGACGCGGGCATAGGTATTCAAGAGCGGGAGCACGGCATCCCAAATCTTTCCGCCGACATTCTCGAAGTAAACATCGATCCCGTCCGGGCAGGCTTTGGCTAGCTGCTCTGCAAAGTCCGGTGCGTTGTAATCAGCTACGGCATCGAAATGAAGTTCGTCTGTCAAGTAGGAAAGCTTCTGCGCGCCGGTCGTGATACCTACCGCCCGCGCTCCACGTAAACGGGCGATTTGTCCGACCATAGAGCCGACTGCCCCGCTCGCTGCCGCGACCACTACGGTTTCTCCGGGCTTAGGTTTACCGATATTGCGCAGTCCTGCATAGGCCGTGAAGCCGGTCATTCCAAGCACGCCAAGTGCGGTGGAGGGCGGTGCTACGTCAGGATCTAGTCGACGCAGGTCGCTGCCATTCGAAATGGCAAAATGTTTCCATCCGGAAAAGGCCAGTACCCAATCGCCGACCTGCCAGTCGCCATGACGGGACTGCCTCACGCGCGATACCGATGCCCCCACGATGACCTGATTGATATCGATGGGGTCGTTATAGGATTTCTCGGCCCTCATCCACCAACGCATGTAGGGGTCTATTGATAAATAAATGGTTTCCAGCAGTACTTCGCCGTCCTCAGGGATGGGCACTGCTACGTCCTCCAATCGGAGGTCGGTTGGCTTCAAATCTCCATCGGGACGCGCTGCCAGCACGACCTGCTGATTTGATGACGTTGTCATTACATTCTCCTGCCTATGGTTAATGAGTTTACCTGGTAAGCGGCTTCTAGCCACACTTACATACACAATGTATGTGATTATTATATTAACATACGTAATGCATGTCTATGCATTAATTATTTATCAGGGGGCTTCAATGGCGCGGCAAAAACGTGCGGATATGATCGCGAATACACGCAGCAAGCTGATTGCTGCGGGCCGAAAAGCTTTTGCAGAGAAGGGCTATACCGAAACCGCCATGGAAGATCTGACTGCGGACGTCGAATTGACACGCGGTGCGCTGTACCACCACTTCGGTGGCAAGAAAGGCTTGCTCGAAGCAGTTATCGCTCAGATAGATGAAGAATCAGCGGCGCGGTTACGTGCAGTAGTCAAGCAGGCGAAAACGCCGTGGGAGGGCTTCGTCCAGGAGAGTGTTGAGTGGATCAAGCTGGCGCTTGAGCCGGAGATTCAACGCATCGTCCTGCTGGATGGCCCGGCAGTTCTTGGAGATCCGGCGCGGGCTGCCAGCCACAGTGCTTGCCTGGTCAGCACCATGCACAGCATTCAGGCCCTAATCGACCAGAACGTTATCAAACCGGTGGATGCGCAGGCAACCGCTTATCTGGTCAACGGGGCGGCGCTGAACGCTTCGCTCTGGATTGCAGGCGCTGACGATCCACATAAAGCATCGGAACAAGCGATTGCCAGCTTTCGTGTGTTGCTCTCGGGGCTACTACGATGAATGTATTGAGTATTGTTATATTTCAATGATATACCTTTGAATAAAGGGGGCGGGCTGCACACTGGCTTTTTAGAGCGTGTGAGACACAAGGTCCACTATTCGTTAATGATCGGATTATCCTTTTATATTCAGACGCTTGGGGAATGTTTTTCGGAAAAAATATTCGTACTAATTGTGAAATGTCGAGAGGATGCAATTTCACAATTAACGAAAAATGCCTTTAAAATCAAGCAAACTATTTTCACTCATTGTATTGGGCAGGTGTCTTGCTGACAGACGCTAAAATCAGATTATTGGTGGAGTCTCCATGAACAAAGTTAGTTTTACAACGGTCGACGTCTTCACTTGCACACGCTTCGAGGGTAATCCGCTGGCAGTAATAACTGATGCACGTGGTTTGGGTGATGTCCAGATGCAGAAAATTGCCGCAGAGTTCGGCTATTCCGAAGTTACCTTCGTGCTGCCTCCAGAAAACCCCGAGAACACGGCCCGGGTTCGCATCTTTACCCCTACCACAGAGGTACCTTTTGCCGGGCACCCAAATGTGGGAACAGCCTTTGTGCTCGGCCAACAGTCCGAGGTTTTCGGAGAACCGGTGGGCAGCACGTTACGGTTCGAAGAACAGGCTGGCCTGGTTCGCGTGGATCTGAAGCGTGACGGCAACCATGTCCTGTCCGCCTCGGTTCGTGCGCCTCAGCCCTTCATGACCGGCAGAACAATCAATCCGGAGACAGTCGCGCGTTGTGTGTCAATCCCTCCAGAGGCGGTGCGTACGACTACACATAGCCCATTGGTCGTCTCGGTGGGGTTAAGCTTTGTCGTGGCTGAACTGGTGGATCTGCCAACGCTCGCTCTTGCCCGACCGGATTTGGCACGTTTCAAAGACGCAGCAGGCCCAACGCTGGAGGGCAGCCACGACTTCTCACTATTTGTGTACGTGCGTTCGTCCAACTCACCTTGGGATATCCGAGCCCGCATGTTCGCACCGCTGGACAACGTCTCTGAAGATCCGGCGACGGGCAGTGCGTCGGCGGCACTTGGCGCCTACCTCGTATCACTGGTACCAGAACCAGACATCGTCCGCTCGCTCACCATTGAGCAGGGCGTTGAAATGGGTAGACGCAGTTCAATCGGCATCCAGGTAATAAAGAACGAAGGTGTCGTCAGCGACGTGACCATTTCCGGTTCT
>Ga0308157_10002918_pt1 | contig 26391 bp, 29 predicted proteins | sample PhyBR1_FD_201035 | JGI IMG/M metagenome (GOLD analysis project Ga0308157, IMG submission 201035) | Phyllosphere microbial communities from UC Gill Tract Community Farm, Albany, California, United States - DLSLB.R1 | ecosystem: Host-associated > Plants > Phyllosphere > Unclassified | place: USA...
ATTTGTCGCGTAATGCTCTAAATTCCGGCAAATATCTTCCTGCCTGACGCATCATCCAAACTGGTGGACGTTCAACTGATTCTCCGTTTAATGCTTTTAAAAATAAATCGTTTTTTATCATTTTATTAGTTTTTAGTTTGTGCTGAAATTGCCAAACTTATTTTTTATAATAGTTGATGCACTGAATAATTACATTTTCTACCGTTTGCTTATTTGCAACTACAATATTATTCGTAATTTCTTCTAAAGCGGCAGCAGTTGTAGTACCAATGCAGAAACAGGTTTGATTTTCTATTGAATTTTGTTTCAGATAACTGTGAATTCCCGATGGACTAAAAAACAACAATGCATCGGTTTCTGTTTTAATTTCTATTGAATTTGCCGAATTTTGATACACAGTATATTCTTCAAAAGAAATATTGGCTTTTTTCATGGCATCGGGCAGAACATTTCGTCTTAAATTTCCTGCAAAAAAAGCAATTTGTTCCAATGGATATTTCTGCTGAATTATCGGAGCTAAATCTTCTGCGTATTCTTGTGTTTCCAACACATTAAAGCCATTTTCCTGCAACAATTGTTTGGTTTTTGATCCTACACAAACTGCAGGAATTTGTTTTAAAATTTCGATACTTTCATTCTGCAACACGCTTTTCACAGCATTTTGCGATGTAAATAACAATAAAGTCGGAATATTTTTTAACTGAAAAGGAACAAATGTAATTTTAATAAAATCTGCTTCGATTACCGAAAAACCTGCATTTAGCAAAAATTGTTTTTGATTGCTATGGAGTTTTTTGGTTGATAATATGCAGATTTTGGGTTTCATTTTGTCCGATTTAAAACTTGATGTCATTACGACATATATGAAATTTCTTTTTTAAATTGTTGAATTTTATTATAATCTGTAATGTTTAAAATATCAATCAAGTGTAAAAAATGAATTTTGCCTTTTAGATGATAATTTATTAATTCTTTTTCAGCTTTTGATAAATCATTTTCATTTAGTAGTTGAAAAAAATGCTTTTCTACTTCGCCAGAATTCATAGTTATGATAATTTCATTTTCTACTCCTTGAGAAATAATAGGTTCAATACTACCTGAAGACCTTACATTTAAACTTCCTTTATAATCACCGTTGAAAATCTCAATTTTTTTAATATCATTTAAATGATAGACTTTATAATCAACATGAATTGTATTTAGATTTAAAACCATAAAACCTTCTAAACGACCTTTTATTGGTTCATATCTAACAAGCCCCACAGAACCGACTATGAAGGCATAGATAAGACTTCCAACGATTAAACAAATCAATATATCATCAATAATATTTGTGTCGAAATCCATTTCTTTTCTTACCAAAAAAACAGCTAAACTTGGAACTAAAATTGTATAAAAAATCAATGTTCTTGTCCAATAAATTCCTTTCTTCTTTTTAAAAATATTGAATGTGATCATCATTCTCTGTTTTAGATATTAACACTTGTATGATGAGATTCTGAAACAAGTTCAGAACGACAAACTTTTAAGTAGAAATATATTTTATAGTCAAAATCACGATATTTAAAATTTCACCACAGATTTAATTATTTTTAGGATTACGAAAATCGGTGTCAATTCTTTAATCCGTGGTTTCTTTATATTAAATTTCTCCTTCGTCGGAATGACAAACGCTATAATTTACTTTTTTAACTGCGAACGAAGTTCCTTCATCAATTGCTCTCCGCCGTTTTCTAAAATTTCTTTTGCTGCGAAAAACCCTAATTTCTTCCATTCGCTAATCGGAACATTCTTTTCAATTTCGAATATTTGTTTTCCGTCAATTGAAAGTAAATTTCCTTTAAAAAAAATGGTATCTTCTTCTTCATTATAAATTGCCAAAGCACCAATTGGCGCAGTACAACCGCCTTCTAACGTACGTAAAAACTGTCGCTCAATATGCGTGCAAATTTCGGTTTCAATATCGTTTAATTGTGCAACGGCATCTAAAACATAATTATCGTTTTCCATTGCAACAATCATCATAGCACCTTGAGCCGGAGCAGGAACCATCCAATCTAAATTAATAAATTCGGTTGGCTTTAAATTGATTCGCTCTAAACCAGCAGCTGCAAAAATGGCTGCATTCCACGAATTATCTTTTAGTTTTTGCAGCCGCGTATTCACGTTTCCGCGTAAATCTTCCACTTTATGATTCGGATATTTATTTAACCACTGCGCTTTTCTGCGTAACGATCCGCTGGCAATGGTTCCGTTGGCCTCCAAAAAATCGACAGATCCTTTGTGAACCAAAATATCATGCACGTTTCCGCGTTTTAAAACGGCAGCCTGCACAATACTTTGCGGCAAAGCCGTTGGCACGTCTTTCATTGAATGCACGGCGATATCAACCTTGCCTGCAATCATAGCAACATCGAGCGTTTTTGTAAATATTCCGGTAATTCCTAACTCGTATAAAGGTTTGTCTAAAATAATATCGCCATCAGCCTTTACAGCTATAATTTCTGTTTTATAACCTAATTTATTAAGTTGTTTTGATACTGTATTGGCTTGCCACAACGCTAATTCGCTGTCGCGCGTGCCAATTCTGATTATTTTATTCATTTGTGAGTGTTTCTATTTGAAAAACTTTTTCGATCCATTCAATACTTTCGTCAACTTCAGTATTTTCATTCTTTAAATGATTTGCAAAGTGCGAAGTAATTTTCTGAATAAGGCGAGAGGTAATTAAATTCGCATGATCTTCGTCAAAGTTCTGTATTTTCTTCTTGTGGTATTTCAATTCGGTTTCTTTAATTTCTTCCAATTTCGCTTTCAGTGCGTGGATCGTCGGTGCAAATTTTCTGGCTTGCGTCCAAGTAATGAATTCATGCTTTACCTCATCGATAATCGCCATTGCCTGCGGCACGTATTCTTTGCGTTTTGCCAAGGTATCATCGGTCATTTGCGACAATTGATCTAAATGCACCAACGTAACATCGGTAACATCCAACACATTTTCGTTAACGTTTTTAGGGATCGATAAATCTAAAATCAACAACGGTTTTTTAAGATTCAGCAATTCTTTGTCAATCGTAGGATTTTGTGCACCAGTTGCTACGATAAGTACATCGGCATTTTGAATTTCAGCTTGTAAATCGGCATAATCTTTTACGATTAAATTGAATTTACCTGCAATCTTCCGTGCTTTATCTTTTGTACGATTTATTAAGGTAATATGATTGTTCTTTGTATGTTTCACTAGGTTTTCACAGGTATTTCTACCGATCTTTCCTGTTCCAAAAAGCAAAATATTTTTCTCTTTAATATCTTTTACATTATGAAGGATGTAATGAACCGAAGCAAACGATACCGAAGTGGCACCGGTACTGATCTCGGTTTCGTTTTTGATACGCTTACTTGCCTGAATTACCGAATTCACCAATCGTTCAAAATAACTGTTGGTTAATCCTTTTTCGCGAGCTGCAATAAATCCGGTTTTAACTTGACTTATAATTTCAAAATCGCCTAAAATTTGACTATCCATTCCTGTTCCAACTTTAAAAAGGTGCGAAATAGCATCGTTATTTTTATGAATGTAAGCTACACGCTGAAAATCTTCTACAGTTCCGTTACTGTGTTTGCAAAGCAAGGAAATTAATTGAAAAGGATGTTCTGCAAAACCATACAATTCGGTTCTGTTACAGGTAGAAATAGCAATTAAAGACGGAAGTCCTTCCAAACGTGCCTCGTCCAGTAAATTCGATTTCGCCTGATCGCTCAAACTGAATTTACCACGGGTTTCCGCATCGGCTTTCTTGTAATTTAATCCCACTACATAAAAATGCGATGGTTTTGTATTGTTGTTGTTCTTCATTATTTAGTTTCACTAATAAAGCTTCACAAATTTAAAGTCAATAATTTAATTAAAATAACGCTGTAAGGACTAATTATATCGCCAAGTTACATTTTACATTTTCTTTGCGTTGTTTTTTCAAAAAAGCCTTATATTTGCTGACGTTAATGATTTTTATTTAATTGATATTTAGAACAATTCTAAATAGATTGATTGTTAAATTTTGATTCATTCAAAAAATAAAAACAACGCTATGAGAACTCAAGAAGATGTTATTTTAGAAGATGATTTTATTTGTATTCGCTTAAAAAACGAATCTGATATAGTGCAGGTTATCACCAAAGATTTAAGTAACGATGTTATGCAGTTTCACTTTGTTTTAAAGGGAAAAGGCAATTTTGTTTTTAACGGTGGCGCTTATTCTATACCGGTTAACGAGGAAAGCAGTTTAACTCTTTACAATCCGCAGCGTGGCTTGCCTATTCATTTGGAAGTTCAACCAAGTTCGTGGATTATTTCTGTGATTATATCTATTAAAAAGTTTCATAATTTATTTTCTACCGAAGCCGAGTTTATTCCTTTTTTAAACAAAGATGCGATCGATAGAAAACATTACGCACAAACAAACATTACGCCTTCCATGTCGGTTGTTTTGTATCAGATAATGAACTTCAATCTTCATTCATCGGTTAAAAAACTATATTACAAAGCTAAAGTTTACGAATTATTAAGTCTGCTTTTTAATAAACCCGAAGGAACCGACGATGAAAGTTGTCCGTTTAAAACCGATGAAGAGGAAACCATGAAAATTAAACATGCCAAAGATATTTTGTTGAAAAATATGGCAGAACCTCCTACCCTACAAGAACTGGCAGATGAAATTGGTTTGAATATTAAAAAACTGAAACAGGGTTTTAAACAGGTTTACGGCGATACGGTTTACGGCTTTTTGTTCGATTATAAAATGGAATATGCCCGTAAATTGTTAGACAGCGGAACTTACAACGTGAACGAAGTTGGCAACCGCATTGGTTACAGTACCGCAAGCCACTTTATTGCAGCATTTAAAAAGAAATTCGGCACAACGCCTAAAAAATATTTAATGTCGTTAGCGGCAAATTAATACCATACAAAACATGAAAGGAGTTTTATTAGTTAATTTAGGATCGCCCGAAAGTCCAACACCAAAAGATGTAAAGCCATATTTAGATGAATTTTTAATGGATAAGTATGTGATAGATGTTCCTTATCTGTTACGTGCTTTATTGGTTCGCGGAATCATTTTAAGAAAACGTCCGGAACAATCGGCACACGCTTATGCACAAATTTGGACCAACGAAGGTTCGCCTTTAATTGTATTCTCTAAAAGAATGCACGAAAAAGTGAAAACCCAAGTGGATATTCCTGTTTCTTTGGCAATGCGCTACGGAACAATGACTATTGAAAAAGGTTTGCAGGAATTAAAGGATCAAGGTGTAACCGATGTAATGCTATTAGCTCTGTATCCGCAATATGCAATGGCATCAACCACTACAATCTGGGCGTTGGCAGACGAATTGGTTGCTACTAAATTTCCTGAAATGAAGCTGACCAAAGTCCCTGCGTTTTACAATAAACCCGATTTTATTCAGGCATTGGCAAATTCCATAAAGAAACATTTGGAAGGATTTGATTATGATCATTTACTATTTTCGTATCACGGAATTCCAAAACGTCATATCCGTAAAACCGATGTAACCAAATCGCATTGTAAAATCGATGGTTCGTGCTGTAATACACCATCGCCTGCACATGAATTTTGCTATCGTCATCAATGTTTCGAAACTACAAAACAAGTGGTTGAATTATTAGGTATTCCTGAAGGAAAATACAGTCAGACCTTTCAGTCAAGATTGGCTGGCGACAAATGGCTGACTCCTTACACCGACGTTGAAATTAACAAAATGCCTGCCAAAGGAATTAAAAAATTAGCTGTTGTAACACCTGCTTTCGTTGCCGATTGTTTAGAAACTTTAGAAGAAATTGCTATGCGTGCCAATGACGATTTTAAATCGCATGGCGGTGAAGAGTTTTTTGCTGTTCCGTGTTTGAACGATGAAGACGAATGGTGCAACGTGGTAGCAAATTGGGTAAAAGATTGGTCTAAAAACTAATTTATGTATTTATACCTAAAGGCATTACATATTATTTTTGTTGTTTGCTGGTTTGCCGGACTTTTTTACATTGTGCGACTGTTTGTGTATTATGCCGAAGCACAGTTAAAGTCGGATATTGAAAAGGAAATTCTTTCTAACCAATACCAGATAATGACCAACAGATTGTGGTATATTATTACATTTCCGGCTGCCGTATTAGCAACTGTTTTTGGAGTTTGGATGCTTTTAGAAAATCCTGCATTGCTGCAAATGCCGTGGATGCACTTAAAACTGCTTTTTGTAGTACTTTTATGGCTGTATCATTTTAAATGTCAGCAGTTTGTAAAACAGATCAAACATAAAAACCTTACAAAAACCAGTTCTTTTTTCAGAATTTGGAACGAAGGTGCCACAATAATACTTTTCTCTGTAGTATTTTTAGTAATTTTAAAAAGTGCCATCAACTGGATTTTTGGCGTAGCCGGTATTTTTGTATTGGCACTATTGTTAACTTTAGGCTTTAAATTCTATAAAAAAATGCGCGAAAAAAATTAGGCATTTATGGCAAAACCATTCAACATACAAAGCACATCGTTACGTGTAAGAATTTTCATCGCCATGATTTTTCTTACCATAACATCGTCGGTTTTAATTGCCATGGTTACCATTTATCAGTTTAAAAAAGAAGCGCGTAACTATCACCAGGACAGATTGATTAGAAAGGAAGATGCCGTTAACGAACATTTAAACTTTGTTCTGCAAACAACCGATATTCCTGTTACAACAGAAAATTTACCATTGATTTTTAAGGATAAAATTTTCGAACTTTCCAGCATTCACAACATACAGATCAATATTTACGATTTAAAGGGAAATCTTTTAATAACATCGAAAGGGAATTTTATTGTCGATAAAATAAACAACGAGGTTATATCGCCCAATATTCTGAAAATAATCGAAACCACAAGCACCAAACGTTTCATTGATTTACGAATTATCGACGGCATAACGTATCGATCTGCCTACAATTACATTAAAGACAATCAGTTTAAACCACTGGGAATAATCAGCATGCCGGTTGCCGAAGAAACATCGTATTACGACGCACAGGTCAACAGTTTCTTTATTCTTTTTGCACAGATTTATCTTTTTATCATTATTTTGGCGATCATTCTTGCTTTTATTTTATCGAGCTATATTACCAAAACCTTACAGTTCATTAGTGAACGAATTCAAAAGACAAGCATCAACCGAAGAAATGAAAAAATTAAGGTTGAAAATGCTTCTTACGAAATTGAAACGCTGATAAATTCGTACAATCAAATGGTTGACAAATTGGAAGAATCGGCAGATAAACTAGCTCAAAGCCAGCGTGAATTGGCTTGGCGCGAAATGGCAAAACAAGTGGCACATGAGATTAAAAATCCGTTAACGCCAATGAAGTTGACCGTTCAAAGTTTCCAACGAAAATTCAATCCCGAAGATCCCAAAGTGAACGAAAAAATAAAGGATTTCTGTGAAACCATGGTACAGCAAATTGATACTATGAGTGGAGTTGCATCAGCATTTTCAAACTTTGCATCCATGCCGGCACAACAAAACACTACGTTGAATGTTGTTAAGGTAGTTCAGCTGGCTTTGGATATTTTTAACGAAGATTTCATAAATTTTGAATCAAACGAAGAAGAAATCATTGCTATATTTGATCAATCGCAAATTATTCGGATCATAAACAATCTGGTTAAAAATGCTATTGAAGGAATTCCGAATTATGAACCTTTTCCAAGAATTTCGGTTAAAGTTAAAAGAGAAGGTCAATCGGTACTAATAACCGTTTCCGACAATGGATCCGGGATTCCTGAAGATATTAAAGAAAAGATATTCGAACCAAAATTCACAACAAAAACAAGCGGAATGGGACTTGGTTTGGCAATGATTAAAAATATGATAGAGAGCTACGGCGGAAGCATCCGTTTTGAATCGGTTTTGAATAAAGGAACAACGTTTTACGTAAAACTACCAATTAGTAACTAAAAAATAAAAATATGTCGTTTGAAAACATTTTAGTAGAAAAAAACAATGCAGTAGCTACTATTACAATTAACCGTCCAACGAAATTAAACGCTTTAAATAAGGCAACAATCGAAGAATTGCACAATGCTTTTAAAGAATGTGAAACCGATAACGAAGTGCGTGCTATTATTATAACAGGATCGGGCGAAAAAGCATTTGTTGCAGGAGCAGATATTTCGGAATTTGCAAGTTTTAGTGTATCAGAAGGATCTGAATTAGCAAGAAAAGGACAAGAATTATTGTTTGATTTTGTAGAGAATTTACAAACTCCGGTAATTGCTGCAATAAACGGATTTGCTTTAGGCGGCGGATTAGAACTGGCAATGGCTGCACATATTAGAATTGCATCAGACAACGCCAAAATGGGCTTACCAGAAGTTACTTTAGGTGTTATCCCTGGTTATGGAGGCACACAGCGTTTACCCCAACTGATTGGTAAAGGACGTGCAAACGAACTGATTATGACCGCACAAATGATTGATGCACCAACAGCATTGTCTTTTGGTTTGATAAACCACTTGGTGGCGCAACCTGAATTGTTAGACAAAGCAAACGAACTGGCATTGAAAATTGCTAAAAATTCACCAACAGCTATTTCGCAAGCAATTAAAGCGGTGAATGCTAATTTTAAAGACGGAATCAATGGATTTAACACCGAAATTGATCGTTTTGGATATTGCTTTGGAACTTCCGATTTTAAAGAAGGAACAACTGCTTTTTTAGAAAAACGCAAAGCCGAGTTTAAAGGGAATTAAAATAAAAGATTGTTCTAAAAATTAAAAGATTGATTTTTCATTTAAAAATTTAATTATATTTATATAATTTATTTAAAAAACGCACAACTATATGAAAAACATTATTTTAATTACAGTACTTTCTGTTTTCTTAACAAATTGCAAAGGTGATGACAATACAAACATTACCAACGATAGAGAAATTTTTGAAATTTTAGCTGCTGGTGCTTTTGCTGGTGATAATATTACAACAGTCGCACAAAACAACGTGATAACAAACCAAAGTGATTGGAATATTTTAGTAAGTTTACTTGCCACAGAGCATCATGATTTAAGTGGTGTAGCAATAAATTTTAATCAAGAAAACATAGTATTTATAAGAGACGAACCTCGTCCTGATGGGCAATATTCCATTAAAATTGATAAAGTATTATATACCTCAACAGAAGTGCAAGTGTACATTAAAAAAATTATCAACAATGGTGGTCATCAAATGCCTACTCAGCCATTTTGTGTAGCTAAAATTTCTAAAACCAATTTACCTGTAAATTTTTATTAAATTATAAGCTCTCGACAAGATTGAACTGACGGGAATTTGGAATTAAATTATAAAAAATAAAAATCCTGTATTTTGCAATACAGGATTTTTTTATCAAACTAAACTATTAGTTATTCGTTTTCATTTTATCTAAGGTTTTGTTATAACCTTCTTCTACATCTTTACCTACTTTTTTAGCTTTTTCGCCAACTTTATCAGCTCCTTCTTCAACTTTTTCTGCGGCGTTGTTAATACCGTCTTTAACATCGGTAGCTGCGTTGTTAACTCCAGTTTTTAACTTCTCCCAAGAAGTTTTAGCTTCGTCACGAACCTTTATGGCAGCTGCTTCGGCTTTTTTATCACCTTTTGCAACCGCAGCTTTTACATCAGCTTCAGCTTCTTCATAACGAACTTCCGCAGCATCAATTTCTGCCTGAACAGCAGGATCAACCGTAGTTTCTTCGGTAGTAACAGTTGTAGATTCTGTGGTTAATGTATCAACCGTTGTTTCTGTGGTCGTCGTTGTTTCTTTTTTACAAGCAGTTACCGATAATAATCCGGTAGCAACAGCCATTAATAACATGTTCTTTTTCATAGTTCTAAATTTTAATTTATTAGTAAAGTTACAAAAAAATAAATATATGATAAGTTGTAGCTTATATTACATTTATTAAATATTTGATAAAAAATATTATGGAGATAAAGATGATTATAATTCCAAGTATGCCTTTGGTAAAATAACCTACGTATGTTACATTTAAAAGTCCTTTTCGTATTTTTTCATCTTTAGTTTTGGGTTCTTCTTTGTCATTATTTTTTAAGTATTTAGAAAAATATCCAAAAATTAAAAATATAATTCCAAAAGCAAGTCCGATCAATCCTTTTTTTAAATCTTCATTCATTATTATTCCAAATAGTTTGGATTATTATAAAAATTCATCTGACGTTTAATGGCATTCTTTCTTCTTTCGATATATCGTGAACTGTTCTTTGCCTTGAAAACTCTCGGGTTTGGAAGAATGGCAGCAATTGCAGCAGCTTCTGCCTTTGTAAGATTTTTTGCCGATTTATTAAACCAATGTTGCGATGCAGCTTCGATTCCGTAAATTCCGTTGCCCATTTCAATGGAGTTCAGATACACTTCCATAATGCGCTCTTTTCCCCAGACAACTTCAATCAAAAGCGTAAAATAAGCTTCCAATCCTTTTCTTAAGTAACTTCTGCCCGGCCAAAGAAAAACATTCTTGGCAGTTTGCTGACTAATGGTACTTCCGCCCTTAACCTTTCTTCCTTTTTGATTGTTTTTGTAGGCTTTTTCGATCGCTTTCACATCAAAACCATTGTGCGTTGTAAACTTTCCGTCTTCGCTGGCAATAACCGCTTTTTGTATCGATGTTCCCATTTCATCAATAGAAACCCAGTCGCGTTTCCAAATAACTTTATCGTCGCTTGCGATCTGTTCAAACGTGCGGATAAACATCAACGGCGTAAACGGCACGGGTATAAACTTAAAAAGGATCACCAAACCAATGCTTATCCCCAAAAAATAGAGAATTACTTTACCTATGAATTTTAAAATTTTCTTCACCATAATGCATAAAAAAAGGGATGTAAATATACTCCCTATTTTTTATTTTTTGCTCTTTTATTATTTATCAGTTTAACAACAAATGGTACCGTTGTTATGATGATGATTACCAGAATGATGTATTCAATGTAATGTGTAAGATCAAATCCATAGCTGTCCAGTAAAAATCGATACAGATAATGACCAGCAAATATCAGCGAAAATGCCCATGCAATAGAACTTACAATATTATAGAACAAAAACTTTTTGAATTCCATATTTGCTACACCTGCGATAATTGGCGTAAACGTACGTACAACAGGTAAAAAACGGGCAAAGATGATTGCACGACCACCGTGTTTTTCAAAAAAAGCTTTCGATTCTAACAGATATTTCTTTTTAAACAAAAATCCGTCTTCTTTCTGATATAAGTAGTTTCCACTTTTAGATCCAAACCAGTATCCGAACAAATTACCAATGATTCCCGCAACAGCAACTAACGATGCCACGCCTAAAACGTTTAAAAAATCGCTTTCAATTACAACAATTTCGCTCATTAAAGCCTTGCTGTAAATTCCCGACAAAAACAATAAACTATCCCCCGGTAAAAAGAAGCCTGCCAACAAGCCAGTTTCGGCAAATACGATGAACAAAACAACGTATAATCCAATTTTATGCCCGGCAATTTCTAAATTTATGTAGAATTCAGGATTGATTAAGTCGCCCCAGTTAAAATCTTCCATTCTAAATTAATTGTGTAGTATTTTTTCGTTCGTGAAATTAGTCATAATTTTTCATTTTTCGATCCTTCAAAAAACATAAAACAAAACTTTAAGGAATTTTTATCATTTAATATTTCGTAATTTTAACCGCAACTAAAAATAGGTGTAAAAATGAAACGTATTTTATTAGCTACTTTATCGGTAATTGCGCTACAGGCAAGTGCACAAGATAATGTAATGACAAAAGAATTACTTTGGCAATTGGGGCGTGTAAACCCGGTTGGTATAACAGAAAAAGGCGATTTTTTAATTTATAAGGTTGGAATTCCGAATGTGGATAAAAACACGGTGGAATATAAGACATATCAGGTAACTGTTGACGGAAAACGCATCAAAGAACTTGAAAACACTGATGGTTTGATTAAAGACCGAAACCTTTCGCCCGACGGAAAATTTAAATTATCTGCCGGAGAAGTTAAGGTAAATAAGGTTTTAGGAAAAGACAGATATCCTGAATTGAAAGAATCTAATGTGTATGTGTACGATGGTCTGGATTACCGCCATTGGGATAAAGATAACGACGGATCTTTCAGTCACGTTTTTGTTACGAATTTGGAAACCAAAGAAAAAACTGATCTACTGAAAGATGAACCTTATTATAGTCCGCAAGCTCCGTTTGGTGGTGAAGAAGATTATACTTGGCATCCAAATGGGAAATCGGTTATTTATGTATCAAAAAAGAAAGCAGGAACAGCTTACGCAACAAGTACGAATACCGATTTGTACGAATATAATTTAGACACAAAGCAAACTGTTAATTTAACCGAAAAGAATTTAGGTTACGATACCCACCCTACTTTTTCTCCAAACGGCGATTTAACGTGGCTGCAAATGAAAAACGATGGATATGAAGCCGATAAAAACGATATTATTGTGCGTCATAAAGGTATCGATATCAACTTAACCGGTGGTTGGGACGGCACTGTGAACAGTTATGTTTGGAGTAACGATGGTAAAAAGGTTTATTTTATTGCTCCGATCGATGGAACTACGCAGTTGTTTGAAGTGAATTTTCCGGGCGTAACCAGAATTGCCGTGCAGGTAAAACAATTAACCAACGGTATTTTTGATGTGGCTGATATTGTTGGCTTTGTAAAAGATAAAGTTTTGGTTACCCGTACCGATTTTAATACGGCTTCTGAAGTTTATTCGTACGATTTAAAGAAAAAAACGTGGAACCAGATTACGCATGTAAACGATTCTGCGTATAGTAAAATTGCAAAAAGCAAGGTTGAAAAACGTTATGTAACTACAACCGATGGTAAAAAAATGTTGGTTTGGGTAATTCTTCCGCCAAATTTTGATCCTAATAAAAAATATCCAACATTGTTGTATTGCCAAGGCGGACCACAGTCTATTGTATCGCCTTTTTATTCGTTTCGATGGAATTTTCAGTTAATGGCAGCAGAAGGTTATGTAATTGTAGCACCAAACCGCCGTGGTTTACCTGGTTTTGGAGTGGAATGGAACGAAGCTATTTCTAAAGATTGGGGCGGACAGGCAATGAACGACTATCTTTCGGCTATCGACGATGTTTCTAAAGAAAAATATGTAGATACGGCTCGACGTGGTGCAGTTGGCGCAAGTTACGGCGGATATTCGGTTTATTATTTAGCAGGAATTCATCAAAACCGTTTTAAAAGTTTTATTGCACATTGCGGTGTTTTTAACTTACACAGCATGTACGGAACTACCGAAGAAACGTTTTTCCCAAATTGGGATGCAGGCGGTGCGTATTGGGATGCCGAAACAAATAAAGACGTTGCAAAAACCTACTACCAACACAACCCTATTTTGTTGGTTAAAAACTGGAACACCCCTATTTTAATTTTCCACGGTGGTAAAGATTACCGTGTGCCGATTGGTCAAGGTCAGGAAGCATTTGCAGCGGCACAGTTACAAGGCATTAAAAGCCGATTTGTTTATTTACCCGATGAAAACCACTGGGTTTTAAAACCACAAAACGCTATGGTTTGGCAAACCGAATTTTTTAAATGGTTAAAAGAAACGTTGTAATTATAATAAATCCTTCAGGTTAAACTTGAAGGATTTTTTGTTATTTTTAGTTTTTATAAATCATCCATGAAAAACATATTCTTTTTCGGAATAATCACACTCATATTTTCAAGTTGTAATTCTTTGAAACATAATAACAGAATGACAAATAATTCAGAAATCGAATTTCAGTATGAAAATTATCCTTTCTGGAAAAAACAACCATTATCGCCCAAAATAAAATCAAATAATTTCCAATTTATCTTTTTACATAAATTTAGTGATAGTGTTTACTTCTCAACATCAGACAAAAACGTATTTAAAGAAAAAGTTGTCACAAATGAAATAACTGACAATGCTAATGTTTCATTCTATCTCGATGTAAATGCTTATAATAAAAAAGCTATAAACATGAAAGTGCCATCAAAAAACATTGATGTAAACTTTCATCTATCAAAATCGTATAGAATAATTTACTTTTTTTACTATGAAGATAAAGCCGTTATAAGATATTCAAACTATCTATATTTATAAAATTTCAGACAAAACTACTTATAAGACAAAATTATCAATCAATATCTGTAACAAATTCCATAAATTCGTACTTACTATTAAAAATATTCAAATAACAATATGTTTCGTTTAAAATTAAAACCATTATTTGCGGCGGTATTAATTGCTTTAGCTGCAACTTCAAATGTATCGGCACAAGACGATTTAATGAATAAGGTAAAGGCAAACCAAAGTGCCAACAGTAAAGATCATTTTACGTTTACCGATGTAATTAATTTAGAGAACACTTCGGTTAAAGATCAAGGTTCATCTGGAACTTGCTGGAGTTATTCAGGAAATTCATTCATTGAATCTGAAATGATCCGTATGGGTAAAAAACCGGTAGAATTAGCTCAAATCTTTACAGCACGTAATGCGTATGTAGAAAAAGGTAAAATGTACGTAAAAATGCATGGTGCCGTTACGTTGGGCGAAGGCGGTGCGTTCCACGATGTAATGAATATGTACAAAAAATACGGTACGGTTCCAAGATCAGCTTACACCGGTTTACAGGAAGGACAAACGCGTAACAATTTCTCTGAAATGAGCAAAATGAGCGAGTCTGTTTTGGCATCGGTTATCAAAAACGATAAATTATCAGAAAACTGGGTAAAAGCTTATACTTCGGTTATTGATACGTATTTAGGTGAAGCTCCGACAGAATTCACGTACGAAGGTAAAAAATACACACCTAAAACGTTTGCTGACCAAGTTGTTGGTGTAAAAGCAGAAGATTATGTAGAAATTTCTTCTTTAAAAGAATATCCTTATTACACAAAATTCACTTTATTGGTTCCGGACAACTGGTCGTTCGATCAAGTTTACAACGTAAAAATGGACGAATTGGTTGAAACAGTTGACAATGCTTTGAAAAACGGATATACTGTTGCTTGGGCTGGAGATGTTTCTGAAAAAGGATTCAGCTGGAAAAACGGTGTAGCTTTTGTTCCTGAAATAGATTTTGCTCAAATGACAACTGAACAAAAAGCTGAAATGTTCAACGGACCAAAAGCAGAGAAAAAAGTTACGGAAGACGATCGCCAAAAAGCGTTTGACAATTACGAAACTACCGATGATCACGGAATGCACATTACTGGTGTTGCGAAAGATCAAAATGGAAAAGAATACTATATTGTAAAAAATTCTTGGGGATTATCTAACGATTACAAAGGATACATGTACATGACCAAAGAATTTATGAAATACAAAGCAACTGGAATTATGTTACATAAAAACGCGGTTCCAAAAGCAATTGCTAAAAAATTAGCGATCTAAAAAACCATAAATATTTTATAAAGAGAGATGTGATAAGCATCTCTTTTTTATTTTTGTAAAAAATTTAGAACATGAAAAAAGACTCTCTAATTACCGTTACAAAAGACACGATTTCATTAGCAAAAGAAAAAGAAGAATTGCTAAACGCCGTTAATCCAGAAAATGTTAAAGAAGGTGTTGTAGGTTCTGTAACAAAAATTTCCGATTATTTTGAATTATTAATCGTTAAGTTTATTGATGCTATTCCCTCAATAATTGCTGCGATATTAGTTTTAATCATTGGGTTATTCATTATACGAACCGTTTTAAGAATTGTAAAAAAACGATTTGAAAAGCGAAACGTAGATATGTCGTTAAGAGGTTTCTTACTGTCGATCATCAAATTTGTTTTGTATGCTTTATTGATTTTATCAGTAGCAGGAAATCTTGGTTTCCAAACAACAGCTATTTTAGGAGCATTATCAGGTTTGGTCTTGGCAGCAGGTTTAGCATTACAAGGATCATTATCGAACTTTGCAGGTGGCGTGTTGATTTTATTATTCCGTCCGTTTGAAGTAGGCGATTACATAGAAAATTCAGCCGGAACAGATGGAACCGTTGAAAAAATCGATTTGTTGTACACAACCTTAAACAACGCACAAGGAATAAAAGTTTTTAGTCCGAATGGAGCTTTGGCAAATTCTGTGATCAGAAATTTCTCAAAAATATCAAAACGCAGAATTGAATTTGCTTTAACAGTAAGCTACGCAGATAACATTCAGAAAGTACAACAAGCAATAGAAGCAAAATTAGCTGCCGACAGCCGAGTTTTACAAGATCCAAAACCAGAGATTTTTGTAAAAGAATTAGCTGCAAGTGGTGTTATCTTAACCGTTCGTGCATGGGCTGGAAAAGCAGATTTTGGTTCGCTAAACTTTGAAATACAAGACGAAATTAAAAATGCAATCTATGAAGGCGGATTCAGTAATCCTTTTGCTGCATCACCTATCCGTGTTATTAACGAAACGCCAGAGAATAAGAAAACCGAGCAATAGCTCGGTTTATTTTTTGATCTAGATATTCTTAAAGTCCATCGGTTTCTTTAATTGGACACATAAATATATTCATAATGGAACACATAACAGAACTATTTCCTACTATTAAAAAAGCAACTCAATTGAGTTGCTTTTCTTTAATCTTCAAATTCGTCCATTAATTCTTTTAAATATTCACCATAGAACTTTTTAATGATTCATTCCGGTAGTAATATCAACAAAAAAATTTAAGGTTTAATTTTATAAAAAAATAAAGTCGAGTTTTTAGCTCGACTTTATCAATTATTCCTCTGCAGGTTTTTGTATTTTAAATGTTTCCATAAACGCTGTTGTGTAGTTTCCAGCAACATAATCCGGATTGTCCATTAACTGGCGGTGGAAAGGAATGGTAGTTTTAATACCTTCAATAACAAACTCGTCTAAAGCGCGTTTCATTTTACTGATAGCTTCTTCACGTGTTTGTGCCGTTGTAATTAACTTGGCAATCATTGAATCGTAATTTGGTGGAATTGTGTAACCCGAATAAACGTGTGTGTCTAAACGAACACCGTGACCTCCTGGTGCGTGCAAGGTAGTAATTTTACCTGGCGACGGACGAAAATCGTTAAATGGATCTTCGGCATTGATACGGCATTCAATTGAGTGTAATTGCGGTAAATAGTTTTTACCCGAAATTGGCACACCTGCTGCTACTAATATCTGCTCGCGGATCAAATCGTAATCAATTACTTGTTCTGTAATCGGGTGTTCTACCTGAATACGCGTGTTCATTTCCATAAAATAGAAATTACGGTCTTTATCAACTAAAAATTCAATAGTTCCCGCACCTTCGTATTTTATATATTCGGCAGCCTTAACAGCAGCTTCACCCATTTTCAAACGCAATTCATCAGTCATAAACGGCGACGGAGTTTCCTCTGTCAGTTTTTGGTGACGACGTTGTATCGAACAATCGCGTTCTGATAAGTGGCATGCTTTTCCGTAAGAATCACCTACAACTTGGATTTCGATATGGCGTGGATCAACAATCAGTTTTTCCATATACATACCGTCGTTTCCGAAAGATGCAGCAGCTTCCTGACGTGCGCTTTCCCAAGCTTTTTCTAATTCGTCTTCTTTAAAGATTTCGCGCATACCTTTACCACCACCACCTGCAGTTGCTTTCATCATAACCGGATAACCGATTTCTTTGGCAACTTTACGTGCGTGTTCTAAAGAGTCTAATAACCCGTCTGAACCCGGTACACAAGGTACTCCTGCAGCTTTCATGGTTTCTTTAGCAGTAGCTTTATCTCCCATTTTATCGATCATATCCGGAGATGCACCAATAAATTTAATACCGTGTTTCTGGCATAATTCTGAAAACTTTGAATTTTCTGACAAGAAACCGTATCCTGGGTGAATAGCATCGGCATTTGTAATTTCGGCAGCAGCAATAATATTCTGCATTTTTAAGTACGATTGCGCACTTGGAGCCGGACCAATACAAACTGCTTCGTCTGCAAAGCGAACGTGTAAACTGTCTGCATCGGCAGTAGAATATACGGCAACGGTTTTAATACCCATTTCTCTACAAGTTCTTATAACTCGTAAAGCAATTTCACCACGATTTGCAATTAATATTTTTTTAAACATCTTTTTAATTTGAAAATTAAACAATTTGAAAATCTGAAAATTTTTGAAGCGCGCCAATCTTTTTCAGATCAACACCTCTTCAAATAATCAAATTAAGATGGATCTACTAAAAATAATGGTTGATCAAATTCTACCGGAGAAGAATCGTCTACTAAAACCTTAACGATTTTTCCTGATACTTCAGATTCAATTTCGTTGAATAATTTCATTGCTTCGATCACACATAAAACATCGCCTGTTTTTATAGTAGAACCAACTTCTACAAACATAGGTTTGTCTGGTGATGGTTTGCGGTAGAATGTTCCAATAATCGGAGATTTTACCGTGATGTATTTAGCATCGTCATTTGCAGCAGCGGCTGGTGCAGTAGCAGTTTCTACAGCTTGTGCAACAGGAGCAGCAGCCTGCATTTGAGACATTGCAGCAGGAATATGCTGAACATAGGTTCCGTTTTCTACCGTAGCGTTTTCTGAAGTTGTTTTAATGGTGATTTTAATATCGTCCATTTCTAATTTTACTTCGGTAGCTCCAGATTTTGCTACAAATTTGATTAAATTTTGAATTTCTCTGATATCCATATCAAGCTAAATTTATTGTTCGTTTATGTTAATTTTTTAATTTTTTGTGTAAGCCCATTTAAGGTAAATGGCACCCCAAGTAAATCCGCCGCCAAAAGAAGCCAGAATTAAATTGTCGCCTTTTTTTAATTGATCTTCAAAATCGGCTAAAAGTAAAGGTAGGGTTGCCGATGTAGTGTTACCGTATCTGTGTATGTTTACCATAACTTTTTCTTCGTTAAGATCCATACGGTTTGCGGTAGCATCGATAATTCGTTTGTTTGCCTGATGAGGAACCAGCCAGTTAATATCGTCGTGCGTTAAATTATTGCGTTTCATAATTTGTTCGCTAACGTCTGCCATACCTGAAACGGCGTATTTAAAAACCGTTTTTCCGTCTTGATGCACGTAATGTTGTTTGTTTTTAACGGTTTCTTCTGAAGGAGGAAGTAAAGATCCACCTGCTTCGATTTTTAAAAATTCACGACCAATACCGTCGCTTTTTAAAATTTCGTCTTGAAAACCTAAACCTTCTGTGTTAGCTTCTACAAGTACTGCACCGGCACCATCGCCAAAAATAATACAAGTAGCACGATCGGTATAATCAATAATCGAAGACATTTTGTCTGCACCTATTAAAAGTACTTTTTTATATCTGCCCGATTCTACATAAGAAGTTGCTGTAGACAAGCCGTATAAAAAGCTTGAACAGGCTGCCTGCAAATCGTAAGCAAAAGCATTTGTTGCGCCAATTTGCGTAGCTACAAATACACCTGTTGATGCAACGGGCATATCTGGTGTGGTAGTTGCCATTAAAACCAAATCTATTTCTTTAGGGTCTAAACCTGTTTTAGAAATAAGATCTTGCGCGGCTTTAATTGCCATAAAAGAAGTGCCTTTATCTTTGTCTTTTAAAATTCGGCGTTCTTTGATACCTGTGCGCGAGGTAATCCATTCATCGTTTGTATCAACCATTGTTTCTAATACTTGATTAGATAACACAAAATCTGGTACGTATTTACCAACCGCTGTTATGGCTGCTGTAATTTTTGTCATAAGGGACTACTTTATGTTCAAAAAAGTTGAAAAAGTGGTGAAAATTACAAAAAAAATAGCAAATAGCAGCTATTTTTATTTAAAAAAAGCAGTTTTGCCGTTTGTTTGAATTTACGCTAAACTAAAAAACTCTCGCATTGCGAGAGCTTTTTTTTATTCTTTAAGAATTAAGCTACAGCTTCTGTTTTGTCTACTAAAACTTGTCCTCTGTAATATAATTTACCTTCATGCCAGTAAGCTCTGTGCATTAAGTGTGCTTCACCAGTTACTGCGCAAGTTCCGATTGTTGGAGCTACAGCTTTATAATGTGTTCTTCTTTTATCTCTTCTTGTTTTCGAGATTTTTCTTTTAGGATGTGCCATCTTAAAATATTATTTATCCGTTAATAGTTGTTTTAATTTGTCCCAACGTGGGTCTGTATCATTATTGTCGTCCGAATTTTCGTCGGTTTCATTGTCATTTAATTCGTCGTCATCATCTTCTTCGTTAATCATTTCCAAATCATCACTGTCTAGAAAATCCAAGTCATCGTCTGATTCTTCCTCTTCATAATCTGCTGCTATATCGGGATGAATCCTTTTGTAAGGAACCGATAAGGCAATCATTTCGTAAATGTACTGAATTACATTCAACTGAAATTCTCCTTGTGGCAAAATTAATAATTCATCACTGTCATTATTAAATTCATCACCGAATTTTACTAACAAATTTAAATTTCCTTCTATAGGTAAATCAAAATCTTCATTAGTTACATCGCAGGGTACGTTAATTGTGCCTTTGTGTGAAAGCTGTAATTCTAACATGGTGGTTTTTTTTAGCATTGAAATACTTACCTGTATGTTAGCGTTGTTGAATTCACTGTAATCAAATATATCAAAAAAATCATTTTCGATATGATATTCAAATTGATGTTCGCCTAACTTTAATCCGGTGAACTGGATTAAAAAATCTTTTTCACTTACCATAACCATCTATTTGAGCGTGCAAAGATATAAAAATTATTTAATTACAAATAGTTATCACTATTTTTTTGTTGTTAAACATTTGAAACCTTTAAAGGGTTTGCTGTGCTTTGCAAATACTCGTTTTTATTTTTATAAATATCTAAAGCTGCGTAAACTGCATTTTTAAATGAGGTAAAATCGGCAATGCCTTTACCTGCAATGTCGTATGCGGTACCATGATCGGGCGATGTACGAATTTTGTCTAACCCTGCGGTATAGTTCACACCATTGCCAAAACTTAATGTTTTAAACGGAATTAATCCTTGGTCGTGATAACAGGCTACAACGGCATCGAAATTTCTAAATTGTTCCGAACCAAAAAAAGCATCGGCAGAATAAGGTCCGTAAATAATAATGTTTTCATCAAACAGTTCTTTTACCGTATTGTTAATAAAAGTTTGTTCTTCGTTGCCTATTATACCGTTGTCACCACTGTGCGGATTTAATCCTAGCAAGGCAATTCGCGGTTTAATTACGTTGAAATCCTGAATAAGCGATTTGTTTATTGTGCGTACTTTTTGTTTGATTAATTCGGGCGTAAGGCTTTGTGATACCTGTTGCAACGGAACGTGATCGGTAACCAAACCAACTTTAAGATCTTCGCTAATCATGAACATCAATGCGTTTCCGTTTAACTCCTTATCCAAATAATCGGTATGACCCGGAAATTGAAATTCTTCGGACTGAATATTGTATTTGTTTATTGGTGCAGTAACCAAAGCATCGATCTCGTTGTTTTTTAAAGCCTGGGTTGCAGCTACGAACGATTTTATTGCGTATTGCCCAACAGCATCGTTCAAAGTGCCAAAATCTACATTAACACCTTCTTTCCAAAGATTTAAAACATTGAATTTACCTTTCTGGATCTGATCTAACGAATCAATTCCGTGTATGTTGGTTGTACAGTTGATAATCTTTTTAATAAACGATAACAACTTGGCATTTCCAAAAACCACCGGTGTGCATAATTCCATCATTCGCTGATCCTCAAAGGTCTTTAAAATAACCTCCGGACCAACGCCGTTCATGTCACCTATTGAAATACCTAATATAATATTTTCACCTTTTTTAAACATGCGTTGCGCTAATTATTGCTAATTTTGTTACAAATTTAGTAAAATTATTCTACTTATGTTTACTGGTATTGTTGAAACTCTTGGAGTTATACGAAAAATAGCGCACGATCAAACAAACGTACACCTGTTTATAGAAAGTTCGTTCGCGTCTTTATTAAAGATCGATCAAAGTGTGGCGCATAACGGAGTGTGTTTAACGGTGGTTGAAATTAACGACGGTTTTTACAAAGTTACTGCCATAAAAGAAACGATTGATGTTACTACAATTGGTTTATGGAACGTGGGTGATATTGTAAATTTGGAACGCGGAATGCCTTTGAATGACCGTTTAGACGGACATATTGTTCAGGGACATGTTGATGAAACGGCTGTTATTACAAAAGTTGATGAAGTAGGTGGAAGCACGTATTTTACTTTTGAATACAGTGAAAAATCGAAACATGTTACCATTGATAAAGGATCGATTACGGTTGACGGAACCAGTTTAACGGTTGTAAATTCTGGGATTAACAGCTTTAGCGTAGCAATAATTCCTTATACGTTGGAACACACGCTTTTTAAAACCTATAAAGTGGGTACTAAAGTAAATCTGGAATTTGATGTTATTGGAAAATATGTTACCAAGTTAATGCAGGTGCATTTAAAGTAAAAAAAATCAGGTTAAAACCTGATTTTTATTTGTAAGAAAATACATCGCTTAAATTATCGTTGTTTGTATATGTACAGTTTTGGTTGATTAATTCGCCCGAACCAATATTAATCACCATACCGTGTACTGCTAGTTGCTGACCATTTTTCCATGCGTTTTGCACGATAGATGTTCGGCTTAAATTAGAGACTTGTTCTTGAACGTTAAGTTCAACCAAACGATCTTCTTTCTGATTTTTGTCTGTAATAGCATCTATTTCTGCTGCGTTTAGGCGGTAAACATCTTTAATATGTTGCAGCCAGTTGTCAATAATTCCGAACTGTGAACTGCTTAACGATGCCGCTACACCACCACAACCATAATGTCCGGCTACAATAATGTGTTTTACTTTTAAAACGTTTACGGCGTAGTCTAAAACCGAAAGCATGTTCATGTCTGAATGTACGCAAACGTTGGCAATATTTCTGTGGACAAATACTTCGCCTGGTTTTGTTCCTGTTAATTCGTTTGCAGGTACGCGACTGTCGGCACAGCCAATCCATAATATTTCAGGATTTTGACCTTTTGAAAGTTGTTGAAATCGACCCGAAGTATCGTTCTTAACAAAATCCATCCATTCTTTGTTGCCGTCTATAATTTTATCGAAACTTTTCTTTAAATCGTTACACATTTTAATCTGTTTTATTTAAGCTAAATTACAATATTCTTGTTTTTGGAATTAAAATTAGATCAAAAAAAATCGACAAAATAACTTTGCCGATTTTCCTTTCCAACTATTTAAATGTAATCTGATAATATTAATTTCTATAAAAAATCAACAACTCCGGTTTCAACATCGTAGTTTGCACCTACAATTTTAATTTTTCCTTCTTCTTCCATTTTTCTTAAAGTAGAACTTTCTTTGCGAATGTTTTCTATGGAATCTAAAACGTTGTGATGATTTAAACGCTCTAAAAGATCGGTGTTACTAGATGATCTTTCTTCGCCTTCTTTAATAATGTTTTTAATGATCGGATCAAAATGACCAACCAAATGGTTCAAGTTGTCCATTCCAAGCGGCTCAATTGATGCTGAATCTAATCCCCCTTTTAAAGCACCGCATTTTGTATGTCCTAGTACAACAACCAGTTTTGAACCTGCAACGTTACAGCCAAATTCCATAGATCCTAAAATATCCTGATTTACGAAATTTCCTGCAATTCTAACGCTGAATACATCGCCCAAACCTTGATCAAAAATTAATTCTGCAGAAGTACGGCTGTCTATACAGCTTAAAATTACGGCAAACGGCCACTGACCTGCGCGTGTATCGTTAACTTGTGCCAATAAATCGCGGTTTGCTTTTAAGTTGTTTACAAAACGTTGGTTTCCTTCTTTTAGAATTTCTAATGCTCTTTCCGGTGAAATGGTTGCTTGTGTTTCAGATGTATGTGCTTTCATGATAGTCTTTGTTTATTTAATTATTTGATATTATTACATTGCCCTTTTGTGGGTGATTGATACGTGAGAATCCTGATCGTTTTCGTAATCGCGGTACGATGTTCTAAAACCGATTAATTCTACGTCGATGTTTTCTTCTTTGGCTCTTACATTCGCGAAATCCTGAATCATTTCCAAAACATCGGTTGTTATGTAAGATGTTGTGCGGGCATCGATAATTAATTTTGATCCCGGTTGAATGTTTTTAAGTGTTTTTTTAATGGCAGCTTTGTTTAAAAACGAAACTTCTTCTGCTAGTTTAATCGTAAGCTCGTCGGCATCGTTCAATTTTTCACGACTTAAATAGTAGGCTCTTTTCATATTTCCTTGTAAAATGTAGAAAACAGAAATTGCCAAACCAATACCCACACCTTTTAGTAAATCGGTAAAAACAACAGCTAAAACGGTTGCAACGAATGGAATGAACTGATATTTTCCGTTATGCCAGAAATGCTTGAATGTTGCAGGTTTTGCCAGTTTGTATCCAACTAAAATTAAAACGGCAGCCAATGTTGCCAACGGAATTAAATTTAAAATGAACGGAATTGACAATACACAAACCAACAATAAAACTCCGTGGATAATTGCCGATGATTTTGATGTTGCACCTGCATTTGCATTTGCAGAACTACGAACAACAACCGATGTCATTGGTAAGCCACCAATTAGCGAACTTAATAAATTACCAATTCCTTGAGCTTTAAGCTCTAAATTGGTGTCGGTAATACGGCGTTTTGTGTCCAAACGATCCGATGCTTCGATACAAAGTAATGTTTCAATAGATGCTACGATTGCGATGGTTGCACCAACAATCCAGACTTTTGTGTTTAAAAAGCCTTCGAAATTTGGCATTCTAATCAGGTTTTTAAAATCTTCGGCACTTTGTGGAACCGGCAGCGTAACCAAATGGTCTGCAGTAATAGCAAAAACACTGCCTGATGAAACAAAAAGTTGGTTTAACAAAATTCCTGCAATTACAGCAACCAGCGCGCCAGGTAGCATTTTTATTTTTCGTAATGCCGGAACATTTTCCCAGGTTAATAGAATAACAACGGAAACAATAGTTACAATAATGGCTCCCGGATGAATTGCGCCAAAAACTTCATTAAAATAATTAAAGTTAATGCCGTTCTCAAACAAGGTTTCGCTGCTCATGTTGTCAGTATCAAAACCTAATGCGTGCGGAATTTGTTTAAGTATAATAATGATTCCGATACCTGCTAACATTCCTTCGATTACGTTGTTGGGAAAGTAGTTTGAGATACTACCTGCACGGATGAATCCTAAAACCAACTGTAAAATTCCGGCAATTAATCCGGCACATAGAAATAGTTCAAAAGCCCCTAAATCGGTAATTGCGGTTAAAACAATTGCGGTTAATCCTGCTGCAGGTCCCGATACAGAAATATTGGAGTTACTTAATGCTCCAACTACAATTCCCCCGATGATTCCTGCGATAACTCCCGATAAGGGTGGTGCGCCCGATGCTAATGCGATACCCAAACATAGTGGTAATGCTACCAAAAACACCACCAAACCAGATGCAAAGTTCTGAGACAACTCTGCCTTAATATTTTTTTTCATAAAAATCTATAATTAATAAACGTGTAAGTTCATAGCAGTTTATAAATAAATGCTACAATAGTTTGTTATTATAGGTTTTGTTCGGGAGGGGGTAAAGGAATTTTAAAAACGAGATCGTCTTTTATACTGTGATTTAAGAAGGTACGGTTTGAACTAGCAATAGCATCATTACGTGTTAAACGGTTAAAGTTGTTAAAGAAATGGTATTGAACCTCTTTTTCTTCTTCCTCGTTGATGTTGTTATTGCTTGCTTTCGATTTTGTTTTGGTAGGAACTTCCTCTTCTTCGTTTATCACTAATGAAGAATTAACCACGTCTTTATTTAGCGCATACGTTATTGTGGGTGCAAATAAAAAGCACACAAACAGTAAAAGGGTAGTTATGTTAAAAATCTTTAGCATAGTAATAACAGCAAATTTAATCGAAACTTTTTTAACAGCACACTAAACGTTTGTCAAATAAATGTTAAAGAATTTAAGTTTGGTGCAAAAAAAAACATTCCTGAATAAGGAATGTTTGTTGGTCCACAAGGACTCGAACCTTGAATGACTGCACCAAAAACAGTAGTGTTACCATTACACCATGGACCAATTGTTTGATTTTTAATAAGCTTTTTGTTGGTCCACAAGGACTCGAACCTTGAATGACTGCACCAAAAACAGTAGTGTTACCATTACACCATGGACCATTATTAGCTTATTTTGTTAGTTTTATTTGTTGGTCCACAAGGACTCGAACCTTGAATGACTGCACCAAAAACAGTAGTGTTACCATTACACCATGGACCAATAAAACCTGCAATAATAAAACGCGATTGCTTAAATATTGCGA
>Ga0308157_10002919_pt1 | contig 26384 bp, 21 predicted proteins | sample PhyBR1_FD_201035 | JGI IMG/M metagenome (GOLD analysis project Ga0308157, IMG submission 201035) | Phyllosphere microbial communities from UC Gill Tract Community Farm, Albany, California, United States - DLSLB.R1 | ecosystem: Host-associated > Plants > Phyllosphere > Unclassified | place: USA...
TCCACGTCCCAGGCATCCCACATATTCGGGAAGTCCTGGTGCAGCTGCAAGAGGTTGGCTTCCTGGCCCGGCGCGATGGCCTCGCGTCCCGTCGCCAAATCCACCGCCGAGGTGATCAGGCCCTGGGTATTGATGGCTACCCGGATGATGCCGTTATCCAGCAGGTAGCCGCCATCCACAGCGGTGGCCTGGACCGCCGCCGCGGTGCCCGATTCCAGCGCCTTGGCTTCGCCGAAGGCCAGCGTGTTGCGGGTGAATGCTGCCGAGTTGAAGGTGATGGGCGCGGATCCGGTACCGGCCAGCCGCTGCTGGGCTTCTTGGATCAGCTGCTCGGCCTGATCGATCACCTGGGCGTAGCGGGCGACGACTTCTCGGTGCACCCACGCGATCGAGGTGCCCGGCAGGATGTCGTGGAACTGGTGCAGCAGCACGGTCTCCCACAGCTCGTCGAGCTGCTCGTACGGGTACTCAGCGCCGGTGTAGGCGGTGGCCGTGGCGGCCCAGAGCTCGGCTTCGACCAGCAATTGCTCGGTGCGGCGATTGCCCTGCTTGGTCTGGTGCTGGCTGGTGAGCGTGGCGCGGTGCAGTTCCAGATAGAGCTCGCCCACCCAGACCGGGGGATGCGGAAGTTCGGCCTTGGCACGGTCGAAGAAGTCGTTGGGGTGCTCCCACCGGACCTTCGCGCTGCCCTCGAGGTTGGCCAGGCGCTTGGCCTTGCCGGTCATCTCGCGGGTGGTGCCGCCTCCGCCGTCGCCCCAGCCCACCGGGGCGATGGAATTATTGGCGACGCGCGCTTCACGGAACTGGCGGGAGGCCTTGGCCACTTCTTCGCCGGAGAGCTGGGAGTTGTAGGTATCCATCGAGGGGAAGTGGCTGAAGATGCGCGAGCCGTCGATGCCTTCCCAGTCGAAGGAGTGATGCGGGAATTTGTTCTGCTGGTTCCAGGAGATCTTCTGGGTGAAGAACCATTCGAAGCCAGCGCGGCGCATCAGCTGCGGCAGGGCAGGGGAGTAGCCGAAGGAATCGGGCAGCCAGAAACCCTTGGAACTCACGCCGAATTCGTCACGGAAGAACTTCTGGCCGTAGAGGAACTGGCGGGCCAGGGATTCGCCCGAAGGCATGACGGTGTCGGATTCAACCCACATTCCGCCCAAGGGCAGGAAGCGCTCATCGGCAACTGCCTGCTTAACCCGGTCCCACACCTCGGGGCGATGGGTCTTGAGCCATTTGTACTGCTGGGCGCTGGACATGCCGTAGAGGAATTCTGGCTCGTCGCCGAGCAGTTCAACCATGGATGAGCAGGTGCGTGAGACCTTGCGGATGGTTTCGCGCAATGGCCACAACCAGGCGGAGTCGATATGCGAGTGGCCGATGGCCGAAATCTGGTGGGCGCTGTGCTCGGCCGGGGCGGCCAGGACTTCTGCCAGCTCATCGCGGGCCCGCCCGGCGGTACCGGTGATGTCCTGCAGGTCCAGCACATCCAGCGCGTTATCCAGGGCTTGGAGGATCCGCATCTTGCGTGGGCCCTGGGGCAATTGCTCCTGGAGGTCGAGCAGCACTTCGAGGTCCAAGGACAGGTCATGGACCTGCGGCTCGAACACGGCCAGATCCATTCGGCGGGTGGTGTAGAGCCGGCTGCTCGAGGAGGTGAGGATATCGCCCTGCTCGGTCGGCAGGAAAGGATGGTGGTCAAGCAGCACCGGATTGGATGCGGCTTCCAGATACAGATCCACCGCTTCATCACCGGCGGCGCAGTCGGCGATCGGTACCCACTGGTTGCGCGGATTCAGGGCCTTGATGGTGATTCCGTCCGGGCGATAGATCAGCCCTTCGCACTGGAACCCGGTCATGTTCACGTCGAAACCGAGATCGATCACCGCTTCGACGCGGCGCCCGGCCCAGCTTGCGGGCACCTGCCCCTGCAAATGGAACCAGGTGGTGCCCCAGGCGGCGCCCCAGGAGGTTCCTGCCTGTGTCGGCGAGTAGTCCAAGGCCAGGCCTTCGGCAGGGGTGACCGGTTCGCCGGGAAGTTCATGCCACGACACCTTCAGCGGAATCGACTGAGAGTAGATGGCAGGACGAACTCGTTCCTGCAGTACTCGTTTGACTCGACCGGTGGTCAGTGAGGTGTCGTCGTGCATTGCTGCCTTTCCCAGGGCGGCACCCCGAAAATCAGCGGGGTGGTTCCCTGCCAGACTACCCAAATTCACTGATGAACAGGTATTTATTCGACAAGCGGGGGAGGTTTTCTGGCAAATGCTTTGAGACGGTAGCCGACACCTCGGGTTTCTGGAAAAATCACTGGGGCTTGGAGTCGACCCTTCAGGTAATCTATCCAAGATCCTCAAACCGGCAGACGGCGGCTAGCTCGCTGTCTGAGTTCCCTACGGAAAGGCACAACAGTTCTATGCGCTCAGATGCTTTGCGACGACGAGAGACGATTCTGAGTACAGCACGAGAACTTTTCGCCCAGCATGGCGCCAATATCGCAATGGATCTCATTGCAGAGCGCAGCAACGTGGGAATCGGAACCCTCTACCGCAACTTCGCTTCTCGGGCCGAACTGATTGAAGAAGTCACCGTCACGACGCTGCAAGAAGTCCTGGATGCCGCCACCAGCGCCGAAGCGAACTTGGCTGGCGAACCCCAGACATGGACCGAGTTCCTGGAGAACCTGGTGAAGCTGAATCTCGGCGCGTTGAGCGAAGCACTCGGGGCCGCCTTGCCTTCGACCTTGAGCGAGCGCGTGCTGCGCGTGCAACGCGAATGCGCCCAATCGGTGAGCCGGGTCCTCGAATTGGCCAAGGGTCATGAACTGGTGCGTGAAGATCTGAACGCCGTGGAGCTGGTGACCGCAATCGGAGCGGCCACGCGCCCCTTGCCCCGGCCTTTCAAGGACCAGGCGCCGCAACTCCAGGAACGCCTCGTGCAGCTGATGCTCGATGGTTTCCGCCCGCACGTCGTGGCGGTCAACGCCTAGGAATTCTCCGCCCCGGAGGTGAAGTGCTGCTCCGGGTCAGTGCTGGAAAAATTCGGGCAGTCGCCCAAGCAATTCATCCCAGTTCCGGCGCAGCCAGCGTCCTATCGAGCTGTTGATGATCCGGATCCGGACATGCTTCATCGCGCACGCACCAGATTGGCAAAGGGCAGCTTGTTGTAACTGTCGTGGAAATCCTGGTGGCGGGAAACCAAGGCGGCGTTCAGTGATTCCACCGGCAGTTCCTTCCACGCGATCAAGAGCTGCGAGGAGCCAGCCAGCTGCCAGATCAATCGTCCATCCCAGTGGCCCGGCGGCTTTCCCCGTCCGAAATCGATGAACTCCTGGATCTGCCGGCGCAACCCGCGGTTCCCCTGGCTGCCGGCACCGGCCTTACCGATGTACAGGACCTCGGAGCCCTCGACCCATTCGCCGGCCAGTTGCTCTGGGGTGAGGGACGGATTCTTCTTCTTGAACGTGCCGGCGGTGCTGCGGTTGAGAAATCGCGGCTTAAAGCCTTGGGGCGCCAGGACGACGAAGATTCCCTGGTGCTGCGGGATGCGATTGATTTCCAGTTTGGCGATGGGCCGGAAGCCGGTGAACCCGTCGTTCTTGAGGTAGTGCTGGTCAAAGACCATGGATGATTCCCGTCGCTGTGCTCCGCCATGCCTACCGCCAAGGATGCTGCGACGATCTACCTGCGCAAGAGCTGTAGTCCTCTCATTGTATGGCGCTGGTCTGTGCCCCGCGCGCCATCAGGGGACCTCGACTAGTGCAGCTCCTGGCCCTTGGTTTCCGGAGCGAGCTTGGCCATGACAAGCATGGCGATGACAACCAATACCGTGGCTCCGGTGAAGAGCCCGGGCAGCCCTACGACCGGCCACAACGCGGCGAAAAGCAGCGGGCCGAAGCCCGCGGCAAAACGCGACATGGTCGATGCCCAGCCGAATCCGCTGGCTCGCAGCTCGGTCGGATACAGCTCGGAAACGTAGGCATACAGCACCGGAATCGCGACCTGGACGATGACGCCGAACACCAGCACCCAAGCCACCGCCGTTGAAGGGGCATCCAGGTTCAGGGCTACCAGAACCAGCACAAGACCCGAGAGCGGGGCCGAGATCGCCAGCAGCCATTTGCGTCCTACCCGCTCCACCAACAAGGCAGCGATGACCACGCCGAGCAGGCCCATCAAAGCCATCACGGCGGTAGCGAAGAAGGAAGCGGACTGGGCCATGCCGGCTTCGGTCAGAATGGATGGCAGCCACGTCAGCGCCAGGTAGTACACCAGAAGCACGGTGACGAACAGCAGCCAGCTGGTGGCGGTGATCTTCCAGGAATAGCGCCACAGTGCCACTACCTGCTCCCACCAGCGGGCCGGGCGCTGGGCGACAGGCTGCTCGATGACGTAGTCGCGCGGCGCGGCCCCGGTGCGCTGCACCAGCTGGTCAATGACGGCTCGCGCTTGCGCGTCCCGCCCCTTCGCCGCCAGATACAGCGGGGATTCGGGGACCGAGCGGCGGACGAGGAACACCATGAATGCTGGAAGGATCATCACTGCCAGGATCAGACGCCAGCTATCGGCGGTGGCCATGACCCAGCCCGAAACGAAGAAGGACAGCGCAGCGCCTACCGGCCACCAACCGTCCATGGCGGTGAGCACTCGGCCGCGCAATTTCGCCGGGGTGAATTCGCCAACCAAGGCGTAGTCCACGGGAATGCAGCCGCCCAACCCGACGCCAGCGAGGAAACGGAAGGCGACAAAAAAGCCGAAGTTCGGCGAGAGTGCACCCAGGACGGTGAACACCGCGAACATCAGCAAGGTCAGGCTGAAGGCGTTCTTGCGGCCGAATCGGTCAGCGATTCCGCCCCAGAGGAAAGCGCCCAGAGCCATGCCCACCAAGTTGGAAGTGCCCAGCAGTGCCGCGGTGGGGCGATCCAGCCCCCATTCTTGGGCTACCAGCGGGATCAGGGCCCCATTCAACGTCACGTCCCAGGCATCGAACATGAACCCAAGGCCGCCAATGATGAAGATGGCGCCCTGGACCTTCCACTTGAAGGGGAGTTCTTGCACGACGGTCGTGCCCGAAATCGGGGGTGCAGAAGACACGGTGCGGCGCCTTTCTCAGTGCGAGCGAAAAGTAGTGTGTACCGCGTCGAAGCATAACCGAAAAGCAATCCAAGTCCCCAGCTCTCTACGCTTCTTTGCTTGCCACGTCAAGGACTGTTGCCAGCGCGAGTCAGGGAGTAATCTCTGGGCATGGGAGTAGATTGGGCCGCTCTCGAAGAGGCGATACGGGTGACCGCCCTTCGGCACGCGGCAGAAGTGATAACTGGACACCCGGACCAAGACTTCTATGCCATAGCCCTGCACGGGGTCAGTACCGAGGAAAGCGAAAGCATCGCGATGCCGTTGCTCGCGCTGAATTCGGTCCAGGCGCTGGAAAGAGACCGTGCTACGGCTTCGCGGGAAGAATTGGTGGAACGAGGCGAAGACGCCGATGAGCCAGCTGATTATGAGGATCGCCCCGACGCGCAGCCAGATAGCCCGCTGGAAGGCGAGGACGTCACATTGGAAGAAAACTCCATCGTGATTTCCGATGCTGACGATGAGGAAGCCGACGAGGAAGACCAGGAAGATCTCGACGAGGATGATCTTGACCAGGTTCTTGCCTCCCTTGAAGAAGGACTGGATGCCGATGATGCCGAGAGCTTCTACTCGGATAAGTGGGAGCCAAGCGATTGGCACTGGTCAGCAATAGATTTATGCGAGGATCCGGCGGCGACGCTCTGGTCTGATGCGATGACCGACCTGGCTTCGCGCGAGGGCTGGGAACCGACCATCAAGCGCTACTACGCCACCCTGGTGGCCGTGGCGAACTCGCTGCGCGAAGAGCTGCAGCAACGCACCACCGCCGACCTGGTTTGCTATGTTGCCGATGAAGACCATGCCGAGAAGCTCTTGCGGCTTTGCCTTACTGACCAGCAACTTTCCAAGTACTTCCCACAGCTTTCCCAGCTGGCTGAAGGGCAGTGACACGAACTGAATAATCCGGCATCGCCTTGGTTAGAATGAGGGCGGTGGCCCCTGCGCTGCCCGCCCCATTCATTCTCACCGCCGGGAGAAAAATTTCGTGAGTAAGACCGTCCTGGACAAAGTCGCCATCCGTCGCGCACTGATTTCCGTCTACGACAAGACCGGCCTGGAGGAGCTGGCCGCCGGACTGCACGCCGCAGGCGTTCAGCTGGTTTCCACCGGATCCACCGCCAAGAAGATCGCTGCCGCGGGAATTCCTGTGACCGAGGTTGAGCAGGTGACTGGTTCGCCAGAAATGCTCGACGGCCGAGTCAAGACCCTGCACCCGCGCATCCACGGTGGCATTCTTGCCGACCGCCGTGTCACCGAACACATGGACACCCTGTCTTCGATGGACATCGAGCAGATCGACCTGGTGGTCGTGAACCTCTACCCATTCGTGCAGACTGTTGCTTCCGGCGCATCCCAGGACGATGTAGTTGAGCAGATCGACATTGGCGGCCCCGCCATGGTCCGATCGGCTGCCAAGAACCACGCAGCAGTATCGATCGTGGTTGATCCGGCCTTCTATCCGCAGGTGATCTCCGCGGCCGCTGATGGCGGCTTCGATCTGAAGACCCGCCAGCGCCTGGCTGCCAAGGCCTACGCACACACCGCTGCGTACGACACCGCTGTTGCTTCGTGGACCGCCAGCCAGTTCCTCGATGAAGACGGCGACGGCGTCATCGACTGGCCAGCGTACGCCGGTGTAGCGCTGCAGCGTTCCGCTGTGCTGCGTTACGGCGAAAACCCGCACCAGCAGGCTGCCCTCTACGTCGACGAGGCCGCTCCAGCCGGCATCGCCCAGGCTGATCAGCTGCACGGCAAGCCAATGAGCTACAACAACTACGTTGACGCCGATGCCGCACTGCGCGCCGCTTTTGATTTCGAGAAGCCAGCCGTAGCTGTTGTGAAGCACGCAAACCCTTGTGGTGTTGCGGTGGCTTCCGACGATGCCGCTGATCCGATCGCTGACGCTCACCGCAAGGCTCACGCGACCGATCCAGTCTCCGCATTTGGTGGCGTGATCGCCGCCAACCGTACGGTCACCAAGGAAATGGCTGAGACCGTCAAGGGCATCTTCACCGAGGTAGTCATCGCACCGGACTTCGAGCCAGAAGCTGTTGAGATCCTCTCGGCCAAGAAGAACATCCGCTTGCTGGCCTTGCCAGATGGCTATGGCCGGAACAAGAACGAGTTCCGCCAGGTGTCCGGCGGCATGCTGGTCCAGGCTGGCGACAAGATCGACGCCGATGGCGACAAGCCGGAGAACTGGACCCTCGCCGCTGGCGAAGCTGCTGACGCAACTACCCTTGCTGACTTGGAGTTCGCATGGAGCGCGGTGCGCGCAGCGAAGTCCAACGCCATCTTGCTGGCCAGCAATGGCGCAGCAGTCGGCATTGGCATGGGCCAGGTCAACCGCATCGATTCCTGCAAGCTTGCCGTTGAGCGTGCCAACACCCTGGGTGTGAAGGTCGAGTCCGGCGCAGATGCTGCCGGCGGTGCCGAGAATGCTGACGGCGCTGCTTCGGAGCAGCGTGCTGTGGGCTCCGTTGCCGCTTCGGATGCGTTCTTCCCGTTCGCTGACGGCCTGCAGATCCTGATCGACGCTGGCGTGAAGGCTGTTGTACAGCCAGGCGGTTCGGTCCGCGATGAGGAAGTTATCGCAGCAGCGAATGAAGCCGGCATCACGATGTACTTCACCGGTGCACGCCACTTCTTCCACTAGGAGTCGGTAGCGCTTTTAGCCACGATTCACGCTGATCTTTTCGCGTGAATCGTGGCTATTTTTTGCCCGGATATATCGGCTGGGCAGGTTGTCGAAGTATGGTGATTTTACAGATCAGCGCCGTGCTTGGGCAGGACTGGGCGCGGTTGGGCGCCGCGAAGTTGATGGCGTGAATTTTACGAAACAAGAAATTGTTCAACAACATCTTGCCAAGGTTGTTCAACAACCTGTAATGTCTTGTGCGTTACATTGATTCTGTGACAGCTGTCACCACTATCGCATTGGAACGTCATCATGGCACTTCCTGAGTCAAAGACTGAAATGAGCCCCAAGGCCCGGCGCACCGCCCTGCTAGGAGCCATGTTCTTGATGGCCACCAGCGCCATCGGGCCTGGATTCATTACCCAGACCACCGAATTCACGGTACAAATCGGTGCTGCCTTCGCTTTCGCCATTGTTGTGTCGATCCTCGTCGACATCGCGGTACAGCTGAATGTCTGGCGCGTCATCGGCGTCACCGGGATGCGCGCCCAGGAATTGGGCAATAAGGTCATTCCAGGTGTCGGATGGCTGCTCGCCGTGCTGGTGTTCATTGGCGGCATGGTCTTCAACATCGGCAATATCGCCGGCACCGGACTCGGCGTCAACGCGATGCTCGGCATGGATGCCAAGATCGGCGGCGCGATTTCTGCCGTTATCGCCATCCTGATCTTCCTGTCCAAGAAAGCCGGCATGGCTCTGGACCGCATCGTGGTGCTGCTCGGTGCCATCATGATCCTGCTGATGCTCTACGTAGCCATCGTCGCCGCACCACCTGTTGGCGAGGCGCTGAAGAACGTCGTACTGCCTGAGAAGATCGACTTCCTGATCATCACCACCTTGATCGGCGGCACCGTCGGAGGCTACATCACCTACGCCGGCGCGCACCGCATGATCGATTCCGGCACCAGTGGCATCGAGCACGTCAAATCAATTTCCAACATCTCGATCCTGGCCATCATCGTCACCGGCATCATGCGCGTGCTCTTGTTCCTGGCGATCCTCGGCGTCGTCGCGGGTGGCGTGGTGCTGGCCAGCGACAACAAGGCCGCCGAAGCCTTCGGCCACGCGGCAGGCGATATCGGCATCCGCGCCTTCGGCATCATCCTTTGGGCGGCGGCGTTGACCAGTGTCATCGGCGCGGCGTACACATCGGTTTCGTTTGTTACCAAGCGAACCACCTCAGAACGCATTCGGAACTTGATCACCGTCGCCTTCATCGCAGTCTGCGGTGTCATCTACCTGTTCCTGGGCAAAGCACCAGCGACCCTGCTGATCTTCGCTGGCGCATTCAACGGGCTGATCCTGCCTGTAGGATTCGCAGTGCTGTTGTGGGTCGCATGGCGTCGCCGCGACTTGATGGGCGGCTACAAGTACCCCAAGTTCCTGCTTCTCGTGGGCGTGCTGGCATGGCTGTTGAGCGTATTCCTCGGATGGAACTCGCTGGCCGGTCTGGCAGCACTATGGCAGGGCTAAGGCGGCATTGCATTGGAAAACATCAAAGACCTGGACCTGGTCCAGCGTGCCAAATTATCACCGAGCCAAGCTCGCGAGTTCTTCCGCCAGGGGCAGGTGCTGCCCACCGCAGGAATCAGCGCAGGGTACGCGCAAGCGAACCTGATGATCGTGCCCCGAGAGCTGGCCTTTGACGTTCTGCTCTTCGCCCAGCGCAACCCCAAGTCCTGTCCGATCCTCGGTGTGCTCGAAGCCGGCGAAGTGTCCAGCGAACTGCTTGCTGGCGGCGACATCAGAACCGATGTCCCGAAGTACATGGTGTACAAAAATGGCATCAAGGTCGCCGAACCGACCGACTTATCCGAGTACTGGCGCGATGATCTGGTCACCTTCATCATTGGCTGTTCATTCACCTTTGAATCAGCCCTGATGGATAACGGAATATCAGTCGCCCACATTGACCAGGGCGTCAATGTACCTATGTACAAGACGACTAAGCGGAGCGCCACGGCCGGAGCGCTCTCCGGGCCCATGGTGGTTTCGATGCGACCTATTCCGGCGTCGCAAGTGGCTGATGCAGTTCGGATTACCTCGAGATATCCGGCGGTGCATGGGGCACCGGTGCATATCGGCAATCCGGAAGAGCTGGGAATCACTGACCTGTCGAAGCCGGACTTCGGCGATGACGTCCAGATTCCAGAAGGCAGCGTGCCTGTGTTCTGGGCCTGTGGCGTCACGCCGCAGGCAGCCGTGATGGAGTCCAAGCCTGCGCTGGCCATCGGGCATGCTCCGGGACACATGCTGATCACCGATATCAAGGATTCGCAGTATCAGATGCCATAACAAATAAGTGCTGCGGTCTTCCTCCCCGTCAGGAGGAAGACCGCAGCACTTTTTGCACCGCAAGAATTCTCTAGCGCTGGTTCACCCAAGCGTCGACTTCCGCCAGGCGCTCGCACTTCGCTGAGTCGCTTATGAACGATGATTCAAAGGAATTTCGGGCCAACTGCGCCAACTGCTCGGTGCTGAAATTGAAGGTTTGAATCAGGGAAGCGAAATTGGCGTCCATATATCCGCCGAAATACGCAGGATCGTCCGAATGCACCGAAACCTTCAGCCCCGCCTCAAGCATGGCTGGCAATGGATGATCGGCCATGGTGTCCACCGCACGCAAACGGATATTCGACAGCGGGCAAACGGTCAGCGGCATCTGTTCTGCGACCAGCCGCTGAACCAGTTCCTGGTCGTCAAGGCAACGGATGCCGTGGTCCACGCGCTCGACCTTCAACAGATCCAATGCCTGCCAAATGTAGTCAGCAGGGCCTTCTTCGCCGGCGTGGGCGACCACATGCAAACCGCTTTCGCGGGCCAAATCGAAGACTTCAACAAAGAGTTCTGGTGGGAACCCCAGCTCGGAGGAATCAAGGCCAATGCCGTCGATATCGTGCTTCTCCGCGATCATCAGGCGCAAAAGCTCCAGCGCTTCGCTGGCCGGCGCATGGCGCCAGAAGCATGCGATGAGCTTGTGCGAGATTCCCCAGCGATCCTGCGCTTCATTCAACGCGTCGCGAATGCCTGCGATGACATCGCGCAGATCCATGCCTCGCTCTACGTGGGCCTGCGGGTCGAAGAACAATTCCACGTGGCGCACTCCGGAGGCATGTGCCCGTTGCAAGTAGGCCATGGTGATTTCGTGGAAGTCCTCGCGGGTGCGCAGCACCAGCATGTTGGCATAGAACAAGTCCAGGAATGACTGCAGGTTGCTGAATTCGTACTGTGCCCGCAATTCATCGATTGAACCATAGGGAAGCTCAATCGAATGCTTTGCGGCCAGGGACATGATCATCTCCGGTTCAAGGGTGCCTTCGAGATGGATATGCAATTCGGCAACGGGCAAGTTCACAGGGCGGAACCTTTCTGCAACGACTATCGGCGTGTGTTCACTGGTCTAGCCAGGAACGAGCAAGATTGCCTTAAACCATACGCTGACAGGCTAAGGGCACGCGGCTCGACTTTTCGACGGCGCCGCTAGTTTGCCAAGTGAAAAGCACTGGGTTTCATCATCAAATCCTAGCCATGGGACAGATCCACGAATGGCCGTAGGGGATGACTGAAAATAGCGGAATTTCAGCAATCTGGTTCGTCAATTTGCGTTGTGGCTGTCAGGCCTCAGCAGAATGCTGTGATGACGAAGCGCGGTACCAAGAGGTGCCCGCGAGGCCTCAACGCCCATGCATCCGGTGAGACGGAAATCGCAAGACTTCCACGGTGGAGCACTGGAGGGCGCCGTTATGCCGATACAGCGTCGATGTGCTCCAGCAATTCGGCCTCTGCCTTATCCAAATACGAGCGCATGGCAGTGGCGGCCTCAGACCGCTTTCCCTCGCCCAGCAACTTGACCAGTCGCGCATTCTGCTCGACGTAATGCGAGTGGAAGTCCGGGGCATCACTCATGGCATGGAAGACCAGTCGCATTCGTGCCAGCACCCGTCCCATGAGCTCCTGGACCAGCGAGCTGTCCGAGGAACAGACCAGCTCCTGATGGAACGCCTGGTTGGCATTGGCCATTCGCGGGATATCGCCCGCAGCCATGCCGGCGCGAGCTTCATCGATGATCTGGCTCAGCTGTTGAACATCCAGCTCAGGTCCCCAGGCAAGGCAGGCCGGCTCGATGGTGCGTCGCACCGCGTAGATCTCGCGCACGTCATCTGCGTCAGGGGAAGCGACAAATACCCCCCGGTTGGGAATCCTTGTAATGATCAATTCGCTGTCCAGCAGCGTGAAGCTTTCACGCAGGGTATTGCGTGAAAGCCCGAGGGACTCCGCAAGGGACTGTTCCGAAAGCTTGTCGCCAGGAAGCAACTCGCCCTCGGCAATGCGAGTGCGCAATAGGTTGGCGGCCCAAACGCTGCTGTGCGCGTGGGGTGCTTTGCCCGGAAGCGCGGAGACACTGCTGCTGGAGTTCATTAGTCCAATTTATCCCAACTCATAGCTTGAATAGGAACAGCCGAAGATCCGGTTACTGGATGTTGCCCAGCGCGTCGGAGCGGCGTACGGCTGCGCCAACTTCAATGCCTGCCGCAGTGAAAACGCCATCGCGGTGTGCAGCGACCGCGGACTCCATTTTCATGGCTTCCACCACGGCGACCGTCTGCCCCTTTGAAACAGCCGCGCCGTCTTCAACAGCGAAACGCACCAAGTTGCCATCCATCGGGCTGAGCACCGCAGCGGCATCCTGTTCCGCGGATTCCTTGGATTCCGTTGCCTGGCCCGAGCCTGCACCCGATGGGTTGCGCAGGGCGTTGGTCAAGGCTGCAGGCAGGCCAAGCTGTACTGCCTTGCCATCAAGCTCAATGGTGATCGTTTCCCGGCTGGTGTCTTTCTGGTCAAGATCCATGTCATCGCTGTCCTCGACCTCGTTCAGGAATTCGTCCTCAATCCACGTGGTGTAGACCTTTAGCTGTTCGCCATTAAAATCTTCATGCTCGATCACCGCGCGGTGGAACGGCAGAACCGTAGGGACACCGGCAATGGTGATCTCATCCAGAGCCAAGCGTGCACGGCGCAACGCCTGATTGCGGTCCTCGCCGCGCACAATGAGTTTCGCAATCATCGAGTCGTAGAACGGCGGGATAACCGATCCGCTGCGGACGCCGGAATCAATGCGCACCCCGGCTCCGGTTGGAGCTTCGAAGCGTTCTATCGTGCCTGGCGCCGGGAGGAAGCCACGGGCCGGATCTTCGGCGTTGATCCGGAATTCGAAAGCATGGCCTTGTGGCGTTGGATCTTCGGTGAGGGACAGCGGGAGGCCATCAGCGATGCGGAATTGCTCCGCCACCAGATCCACGCCGGCCGTCTCTTCGGTGATCGGGTGTTCCACCTGCAGGCGGGTGTTGACCTCCAGGAAGGAGATGAGTCCATCCTGGGCGACAAGGTACTCGACGGTGCCGGCTCCGACGTAGCCAGCTTCCTTGCAGATCGCCTTGGCAGACTCATGGATGCGGGTTCGCTGCTCGTCGCTGAGGAACGGGGCAGGGGCTTCTTCCACCAGCTTCTGATGCCGGCGCTGCAGCGAGCAGTCTCGGGTGCCAACAACCACAACGTTGCCGTGGGTATCAGCCAAGACCTGGGCCTCGACGTGGCGTGGCTTGGCCAGGAAACGCTCCACAAAGCATTCGCCGCGGCCAAAGGCCACCGTGGCTTCGCGGGTGGCTGATTCAAAGGCTTCGGTGATCTCATCGAGCGAGTACGCGATCTTGATGCCTCGTCCACCGCCGCCAAATGCAGCCTTGATAGCTACCGGCACACCATATTCTTCGGCGAAGGCCCGTACCTCGGCAGCGTTCTCGGCTGGGCCATCGGTGCCCGGAGCCAAGGGGGCGCCTGCACGCACAGCGATCTGCCGAGCCGTGACCTTATTGCCCAGATCCTCGATGGCCTGCGGCGAAGGCCCGATCCACTTCATCCCCGCGTCGATGACCGCTTGGGCGAAGTTGGCGTTTTCGGACAGGAAGCCGTAGCCCGGATGGACCGCGTCAGCCCCGGAGCGCTGGGCGATATCGATGATCTTCTCGATATTCAGGTAGGTGTCAGCACCGGTCGAGCCATGCAACGGGTATGCTTCGTCGGCACGCTTCACATGCAAGGCGTCAGCATCCGGGTCGGAGTAGATGGCGACCGAAGCGATGTTTGCGTCAGTGGCGGCCCGGGCAATGCGGACTGCGATTTCGCCGCGGTTGGCGATGAGAACCTTTTTCATGACAATCCTAAGAAATTACGAGGCCGGCTGAACGGCGGGGGACTGGAGGACAAATCGAATCTTGCTTCCCGGGGGAAGCTGGGCGGCGGTGCTGAGGTCTTCGGCGATGACCGTGGCGATCACCGGGTAGCCGCCGGTGACCGGATGATCAGCGAGGAACAGCACCGGAAGCCCCGAGGGCGGTACCTGCAGGGAGCCTCTGGCGACGCCCTCGCTGGCCAGTTCGCCGGAGAGGATGCGTTCTAGTGGCCGTTCGCCAGCGGACAGGCGGATGCCCACGCGGTTGGACTCGTTGGTGACATCCCAGAGCTGATCGGTCAGTTGCCTCAAGCCTTGGGGGCCAAACCACTCGGTGCGGGGCCCTGCCATGACCCTGAGCCGGTATACGCCCTGCTCATCAGGAATCGGCAGCGTGCTCGGCTGGGGATTGCCGACAATATGCCCGATAGCCGGCTGCTTGACCGGGATGACGGATCCGGGAACCAGCGGATCCGGTCCGAGGCCCGAGAGCGTATCGGTAGACAATGAACCGAGTACCGGGCTGAGCGTGATCTCGCCACGCACCGCAAGATAGCTGCGCAGTCCTTGGCCGTTGGGCTCAATGCTCAAGCGCTCGCCGTGGAGCAATGCAAAAGGAGCGTTGCTGGCCACCTGCCGTGTGGTGCGCACCTGGTCATCCGGGGCCGGGGTGATCCACAATTGCGCCTGTGCTCCGGTATGCGCCAGAACCTGGTCTTCGCAGGCTTCGACCGTGATGCGGCTGCCGAGATTTTCGATGACCGCGTGTCCAGCAGGGTTTCCGACAAGGCGGTTGGCTTGGGAATAAGCTGCGGGGTCCGCAGCACCAGCCACGCCGACTCCCAGGTTCCCGTAGCCGATGCGTCCGGCATCCTGGAGCAAGGATTGCAGGCCGGCGTCGATGATTTTCAGCCCGCCGACGGTTGTCTCTTGGGTTGGATTCTCCTGGGCCGGAGGCTGCTCGCTGACGACCAGTTTTTGTTTTGCCGGCGTGAATTGAACCGTATCCTGTGGCCGGATCAAGGCTGGATTCTCGCGGTTCAGATCCCACATCTGCAGATCGGTATGCCCGATCAGCTGCCAGCCACCGGGGGATTGGCGGGGATACACGGCGGAGTATTCGCCGGCAAGGGCTACCGCCCCGGCGGGCACCTTGGTGCGGGGGCTGTCCCTGCGCGGGACATTCAGTTCCTGGTTTTCGCCGAGGAGATAAGCGAAGCCTGGGGCGAAGCCGCCGAAGACGGCGCGCCATTTCTGGGAGGAGTGGACGCTGATGACCGCTTCGATGCTCATGCCGGTCAGTTCTGCGACCGCAGCGAGGTCTTCGCCGTCGTAGTGGACGGGGACTTCCACGAGCTTTCCCGCGGCGTCGATTGCCGAAGCCATTTCAAGTTCCGGCAGCGCTTCCATGGCGCGTTCGGCGTTCTGGCCCGAATCGAATTTCAGCAGCACCGTCTGCGCGGCGGCGAGCAGATCGCGCTGGCCGGGCAGAGGAGCTGCTTCCAAGGTGGAGTTCAGTGCTAGGACCGCGTCGAGGGAATCGAGGTCGACGAGCAGGTCATGGGATCCTGCCCGGTGGATGGCGCGGATGCTCACACGAAGCTCCGGATCTGCACTCCGGCAGTTTCCAATCCGTTGCGTACGGCTCGTGCCATGGCAACGGCGCCTGCGGTGTCACCATGCAGGCAGATGCTTTCGGCAGGCATGGTGATGGTGCTGCCGTCGACGGCAACGATGGTGCCTTCGGTGGCCAGCCGGATCATGTTGGCGGTGACTTCCTCGGCGTCGTGCAGCACTGCGTTGGCTTCACGGCGGGATACAAGCGTGCCGTCGGGGTTGTAGTTGCGGTCGGCAAAAGCCTCGGCAACTGGGCGCAGTCCCGCGGCCTCGGCCTTGTGCAGGGCAACTGATCCGGGCAAGAGCAGCACTGGAAGGTCGGTGCCGAAGGCCTTGATGGCATCGATGACGGCTTGGGCATGGACTTCGTGGTGCACGATGGTGTTGTAGAGGGCGCCATGGGGTTTGACGTACTTGATCTCTGCTCCGGCATTACGAGCCAGGGCCTGCAGTGCGCCGAGTTGGTACAGGACATCATCGGCTAATTCGGTGGCTGAGCAGTCCAGGAAACGGCGTCCGAAGCCAGCCAGGTCCCGGTAGCCAACATGCGCGCCGATGGTGACGTTCGCGCTGACCGCGTCACGGCAGGTCTGCGCGATGGTGCTTGGGTCGCCTGCGTGGAAACCGCAGGCAATATTTGCCGAGGAGACCGAGGTGAAAATGGCGGCGTCATCGCCCATTTTCCAGTTGCCGAAAGATTCGCCTACGTCGGAATTCAGGTCTATGGATGGCATTGTGATCCCCGTCTCTTGGATATCTCTTGGTAAAAGAATGCCCTACTTTCGATAATTGTTCAACAATCTTGGGGAAGTTTTGCGAGATATTTACCGAAGACCGGATTTCACTAGGAAAGACCTACTGCCTTCCCGGCCCGGTCAACGTCCATGCGCAAAGCTGCCGGGGATTTGGGCAGCCCCGGCATGGTGGTCAACGTGCCGGTGATAGCCACGATGAAGCCTGCTCCAGTTTTGGGAATCAATTCGCGGATCTGCAGCCTGAAGCCGCTGGGTGCGCCGAGCAGCTGGGGATCATCGGAGAAGGAATACTGCGTTTTTGCAATGCACACCGGCAGGCGGTCCCACCCATTGGCGTGGATTTGCTCCAGCATCCGCTGTGCTTTGGTTGAATACTCGACACCTTCACCGCCATAAACCTCACGAACCAGGGTCAGAATCTTTTCTTCAACACTCTGATCCAGTTCATATAAGTGGTTGAAATCGGCGGGCGACCCAATGGCACGCAAGACTTCTTGTGCCAACGCTTCAGCCCCAGCACCGCCTTGGCCCCAGACATCGGCGACGGCACAAGCCACTCCGTGCTCAGCCGCCCAATCAGTCACGACCTTCAGTTCAGCCTGGGAGTCAGTGCCGAATTGGTTCAGGCCGATAACCGGCGGGATGCCAAACTTCTGGATGACGGAGGCATGGCGGGCCAGGTTGGGCAATCCGGCGCGCACTGCCTCGACGTTCTCTGCGCCGAGGTCTTCCTTGGCTACGCCGCCGTGCATTTTCAGGGCGCGAATCGTCGCGGTGATCACCACGGCGCTCGGAGCGCAATCGGCATATCGGGCCTTGATGTCCATGAACTTCTCGGCCCCGAGGTCGGTGCCGAAACCTGCCTCGGTGACCACAATGTCAGCCAGCGACCGCGCGGTGTTGGTGGCAATTGCCGAATTGCAGCCGTGGGCAATATTGGCAAATGGCCCGCCGTGGATGAACGCCGGCGTTCCAGCGATGCTCTGGACGAGATTCGGCTTGATTGCTTCCTTCAGCAAAAGGGTCAAGGCTCCGGTGGCGCCCAAGTCATCGACCGTCACTGGTTGTTTTGAGTAGGAATAGCCGATGGTCATCTTTCCGAGCCGTTTGCGCAGATCCTCAAGTCCGGTGGCCAGGCAGAAGACGGCCATGACCTCCGACGCGGCAGTGATCTCGAAACCTGTCTCTCGCGGAACTCCGTCAGCTGGCCCGCCCAGCCCCACCACTACAGTGCGCAGGGCGCGATCATTCATATCAACAACGCGTTTGAAGGTGATGCGTCGCGGGTCGATGCCCAGCTGGTTTCCATGGTGAAGGTGATTGTCCACCATCGCCATGAGCAAGTTGTTGGCGCTGGTGATGGCGTGGAAATCCCCGGTGAAATGCAGATTGATCTCGTCCATCGGAAGCACCTGCGACTGGCCGCCACCCGTGGCCCCGCCCTTCATGCCGAAGCTGGGGCCAACGGAGGGTTCTCGCAGGGCGATCATGGTTTTCGCGCCGGTGGCGGCCAGTGCATCGCCGAGTCCCACCACCATGGTGGTCTTCCCTTCTCCGGCTGGAGTCGGGGACATCCCGCTGACCAGAACCACCTGTCCGCGGCGTGCGCGAATTCCCTCTAGCTGCGAAGGATCCACCTTTGCCTTATATCGACCGTAGGGCTCGACGGCAGGCTCGGGGATCCCCGCGGCCGTAGCAATTTCCGAAATGGGCTTGAGTATCGCTCGTGAGGCGATCGCTAAATCGCTCATGTCGGCTTCTGGCGTCGTTGCCATGCTGCGTCCTCTCCGCTGTCCACGGGATATCGGGGCGACGAGGAAGACCAAGGTGCGTGGTATTCCCCGATGTGCCTTCAAGCTACCACCGCAGATACCATCGCCCGAGCAGCACGGCCAGAACAGCTAAGGAAAAACCCAAGCCCTGCGAATTCTAGCGGCGCTGTGCTGGAGCCGGCCCCTTGACGCCCAAGGCGAAGAAGACGCCGATCGTCGCCAACACGGCGCCGATCAGGAATGCCACATGGGCGCCTGAGAACAATGCTTCGCTGGCTTCGAGCCCGGACTTGGTTTTGGCACTCGACACCAGGGACATCACCGTGACGAAAATGGTGGTGCCGATGGCGCCGCCAAGCTGCTGTCCCGTATTGAAGATGGCCGAGCCATGACCGAAGAGCCGTGGTTCAAGCGAAGTCATGGCAGAAGACATCAAGCCGGTCATCAACAGCGCGAGGCCGATGGAGAAAACGATGTGGGTGATCATGAACATCCACAGTTCAGTCTCGGCGTTGACCATCGTATAGAGCCACTGTCCTGCAGCGAGCATGATGGCACCTGGGATCAGGACTGGTCGAGGACCGTGCTTGTCATAGATGCGGCCAAAAATAGGGGAGACGATGATCTGGGCAACGCCACCGGGCAGAAGCATCATGCCGACCTTCAAGGAATCGACTCCTTGGCCGGACTCCAGCAAGATCGGGATGATCATCAGTGAGCCGAGCAAAGTGCCAAAAGCGATCATGATCATCACGATGGAGAACGTGAACCCACGGGATTTGAAAGCCGAAAGATTCAATAGCTCACGGCCTTCGCCGGTGAGTGCAATCTGGCGCTTGATGAAGATGGCAAGCGAAAGAATGCCAATAGCAAAGCTGATGATGGTCAGGACAGGGTTGCTTGTTGCATGTTCGATGCTGGAAATTCCATAAACCAAGAATCCAAATGCCAGCGCTGAAAGTACGACCGAGACTGCATCGACGCGGATCTTGCGGGCGTTGGCCGGAACCTTGAAGAAGATGGTGCCAAGGACCAATACCAGGGCAGCGATGGGCAGCATGAGGGCAAAAACATAATGCCAGCTCAACGCGTGGACAACAGCGCCGGACACAGTAGGCCCGATTGCCGGACCGACGCCGATAACGATGGAGTTCAGTCCCATGATGGTGCCACGTTTTTGAACCGGTACCAGCGTCAGAGTGGTAGTCATCAGCAGCGGCAAGATGATTGCAGTTCCCAGGGCCTGGATGATGCGGGCCAGGAGCAAGAAGATAAAACTAGGGGCAAAAACTGCAATGCCGGTGCCCACCAAGAAGCTGATGATGGCAAACATGAACAGCGAGCGATGGTTGAATCGCTGGAGCAAGAAACCGGTAGTTGGGATCACTACGGACATGGTCAGCAGGAATCCGGTTGTCAGCCACTGCCCGGTTGCGGCAGTGATATCCATATCTGCCATGATCCCCGGCAGGGCGACTGTCAAGACGGTTTCGTTCAAGATCATCATGAAGGCTGCCAATGCCAGCGCAGCGATGATGCCGGTGAGTTGTTTGGTGCTCAGTTGTGCTTTAGGCGCCTGTGGTGGTGATACTGCCGCTTCTGTTTCCGTGCGTTCCGACGTCACTTTTCCTCTTTCTTGGTGTTCCCAACTGTCAAATAGTGTCATAGAGTGACAGAATTTCGTAAGGGAAACTGTCATAGTGTGACAGGAAACTACTTTTCCCCGGAGTCATGAGACGATCACTAGGAACTCGGGGTATGGAGGAATGCATGGGGATTCGCGATCAACGCAAGGCCGAGACCTCGCGCAATATTCAGGCTGCGGCTTTGGATATTGTGGAGGAACTCGGGTTGGAGGCTACTACGGTGTCGCGCATTGCCCAGCAAGTCGGCATCTCGGACCGCACTTTCTTCCGCTATTTTGATTCCAAGGAATCGGCGATAGTTCCCGGCCAAGGTGAGCTGGTCACCGCGCTGGTTGAGCTTGAAATCGCCAAGGGCACCACTGCGTCGAGTATTTTTCAGTCCCTGCTTCAAGTGTGCCGAGAACATTTTTCTGCGGAGATTGAGCAACATGAGTTCCGCAGGGTTACTCGTCTTATGCTCACTGACCCCAAGCTGCTGTTGATTGCCACCCGCAGGGAACAAGAGCTTGTGGTGGAGCTGAGCCAGTCCTTGATCGCGCGAGGGCTGGCAACCCCGATGCAAGCGCTGCTGATATCGGAGATGGTGGCCTCGACCTGGCGTGTTGCCTGGCAGTGCTTCACCCAGGCGGAAAAGGCTGGAACCACAGCGGCGCCCTCGGAATTCTTTGAACAGGCGGTTGCAGAAATGCTGCAAATTTTCGACATGGGCCCTTCTGGTTCCTAGGCGCGCGGAGAATGCAGGATTGAGTTATGGCAGATTAACTTAAATGTGACAAACCGCTCCGGCGCTATTCATCCCGGCATTTCGGGGAAAAATTGGGATTCCCCAGAGCTATTCGCACACCGTGAAAGTGTGGTGCAGAGCAAAATCGGGTAGATTTGGAACGTTGAGTTCAGGGCGGTTAACCCCGCTTCCGCACGACGTTCAGGGAGACGCCACACCTATGGCTAAGATTATTTACACCCACACCGACGAGGCGCCAATGTTGGCGACTCACTCGTTCCTGCCAATCGTGGAGGCCTTCGCGTCGACCGCAGGCGTGGAACTCGAGACCCGCGACATCTCGCTCGCCGGCCGCATCATCGCTACCTTCCCTGACTATGTCACCGAAGAGCAGCGCATTTCCGATGCCCTGGCCGAACTTGGCGATCTGGCCAAGTCCCCAGAAGCCAACATCATCAAGCTGCCAAACATCTCGGCATCCATCCCGCAGCTCAAGGCCGCAATCGCCGAACTGCAGGCCGCCGGCTACGCACTGCCTGACTATCCGGACAACCCATCCTCGGATGAAGAGACCGACGTCCGCGCACGCTACGACAAGATCAAGGGTTCTGCAGTGAACCCGGTGCTGCGCGAAGGCAACTCCGACCGCCGCGCGCCGCTGAGCGTCAAGAACTACGCTCGCAAGTACCCGCACTCGATGGGTGCATGGACCGCTGATTCGAAGACCAACGTCGCCACCATGGGTGTTGACGACTTCGCTTCGAACGAGAAGTCCGTAGTCATCGATGCAGACAAGAAGATCTCCATCCGCTTCGTTGGCGAAGATGGCGAAGTCAAGGTTCTGAAGAAGCCATTCGACGTCCTCAAGGATGAAGTCATTGACGGCACCGTCATGCACGTAGCCGCCCTGTCCGAGTTCCTGAAGAACGCCGTGGCCCGCGCCAAGGAAGAGGGCGTGCTGTTCTCGGCCCACCTGAAGGCCACCATGATGAAGGTTTCCGACCCGATCATCTTCGGCCACGTGGTGAAGGCTTACTTCTCCGAGCTGTTCGACACCTACGGCGACGAGCTGGCAGCAGCCGGCTTGAACCCGAACAACGGCCTTGCCGCTATCCTCGGCGGCCTGGACGAACTGTCTGACGACGTTCGCGCCGGCGTCGAGAAGCTGATCGCCAAGGGCCTTGAAGAAGGCCCGGCAGTTGCCATGGTCGATTCCGACAAGGGCATCACCAACCTGCACGTCCCATCAGACGTCATCGTTGACGCTTCCATGCCAGCCATGATCCGCCTGGGCGGCAAGATGTGGGATGCCAAGGGCAACACCGCAGACACCCTGGCTGTCCTGCCGGATTCCTCCTACGCAGGCATCTACCAGGTTGTCATCGACGACTGCCGTGCCAATGGCGCCTACGACCCAACCACCATGGGCACCGTGCCAAACGTCGGCCTCATGGCACAGAAGGCCGAAGAATACGGTTCCCACGACAAGACCTTCGAACTGGCTGCCAACGGCCACGTTCAGATCGTTGACGAGAACGACACCGTGCTCATCGAGCACCAGGTCTTCGCTGGCGATATCTGGCGTGCATGCCAGGCCAAGGACGTTGCCATTCGCGACTGGGTAAAGCTGGCCGTGAACCGCGCTCGCGCATCCGAGACCCCGGCAGTGTTCTGGCTGGATGAGAAGCGCGCACACGACGCCGTGCTGATCACCAAGGTCAACGAATACCTGAAGGAACTGGACACCGATGGCCTGACCATCGAAATCCTGTCCCCGGTTGACGCCACCAAGTACACCATCGATCGCATTCGCAAGGGTGAGGACACCATCTCGGTGACCGGTAACGTACTGCGCGACTACCTGACCGACCTGTTCCCAATCCTGGAACTGGGCACCTCGGCCAAGATGCTCTCGATCGTTCCACTGCTGGCTGGCGGCGGACTGTTCGAGACCGGCGCTGGTGGATCGGCTCCAAAGCACGTGCAGCAGCTGGTGAATGAAAACCACCTGCGTTGGGATTCGCTGGGCGAATTCCTGGCACTGGCAGCTTCCTTCGAGCACCTGGCGGTCAACAACGACAACGCCCGCGCTCAGGTTCTGGCAGACACCTTGGATGCCGCAACCGGCACCTTCCTGCTGGAAGACAAGTCGCCAAAGCGCAAGGTTGGCGAACTGGACAACCGCGGCAGCCACTTCTACCTGGCCAAGTTCTGGGCAGAGGAATTGGCTAAGCAGGACAAGGACGCCCAGCTTGCGCAGGCCTTCTCTGCAGTTGCCAAGGCACTGGGCGAGAACGAGGAAGCAATTGTTTCCGAGCTCGCCGAGGTCCAGGGCCAGGCCGTGGACATCGCTGGTTACTACCGTCCAGACGAAGCCAAGACTTCAGCAGTCATGCGCCCAAGCGCAACTCTGAACAAGGCTCTGGAACTGCTGACTAAGTAGTCACTAAAGCTACATAGCTTGAGGCGCCACCATTGGTGGCGCCTCAAGCTTTTAAACAGTGCATCGCTAGGTCGATGTGTGGGTATTTCGTGTGGGAATTTATACGGTGAAGTATCCGTAAGACTTGTCGCCGCTGGCGTTCATGAGCTTGAATTTGTACGTTTTGCCTTCAATGAAGCCGAAGTAGTACTTAACGTCGACGGACGCGCTGTCGCCAACTCCCGCGCCAGAAAGAGTCAGTTGGCCGGCGTATGACCCATCTCTATCGTAGAAATTGACACGCATGTATGAAGGGTCGTAGTTGTGACTGCGCCTGAGAGCAAAATGGTCGGTAGAAGCGTAATACGCGTACGAGATGTTTGTGCGCCCGTTGTACGTCCAGCCAATCGACTGCCCTGCCTGGGCGGGAAGTGACGTCATTACTGTGCTGCCGGTGACAAGGCCGAGTGATAAAACAACTGCTGCCAGTTTCTTTCGAATGCTCATGAATATGCCTATCCAGGTGGTCCAATTTAGTCGAACGAGCGATCAATGGATTACTCCGATGAACATACGGGGCAACCTCTTTGAGGAAATTTCCAGCGGCATTCGCAAAGTGGCGGCGGTGCCCGGAACCCGTCGGATCCAGCCTTAAGCCAAGGCATTCACCTTGAGTAAAACAGGGGAACTTCGGGATGGGAGATCCGGAATGTCAAGGCTCACGAGCCGGTGAATTCAATGGCTATTTGCTTCAGATGGTCGGCTCGAAGCCGCGGATCGCCAAGAGCTATGGCGGCTGTGGTGCTGGCTAGACTGTCCTAATCCGAGCCACGTTCTTCGATTCCTAATTCGGCTGATGAGAAACTCACTGGTGTCCCGACAGTAGGGGAAAGGTGTTTGGATTGCAGGCTGTGTGCGCTCTCGGTTGCCTTGGACCGAGATTCAGACAGGAGCAACGGCAGATCAGAGATTGATACTTCATTGAAGACTCCGTGTCCCCGGTCTTCGTAGAGCTCCGGGAAGAAGTAGTGGCCGGCCGTTAGGCGGTCTAGTACCCAACGATCCTGTTCGGGTGCGTACGTGTAAAGCTCCTCTGGATTCTCTTGAATCATATGAAGACCAAAATATTTGGAGGCATCAGAGTACTCGCTCAGGAAGCTGCTTCGAAAGAATCTCAACATCTGACCTTTCACCTCATAGGGGGAGTCTCAGGCTATCAACGACCCGGTGCACGAGTCGGTGGTGACTACTCGATGGCAATCGACAGTGGGCTAACGGGTGATGATAAAGAACGATATTTCCACTAACCTGAGTTGAAATTACCTTGCCATGATCAGGCTAAGACGGGTTGTATCGAGAATGGCGAGAAGTTGATAATCGTGCAATAAACCGGACGCAAAGTGATCGAGTTACTTACCGGTAAGTAGCAGGCGACGCTCCGATAATCAAGAATTCCCCTGTAAATCGTTCGTTGCTTCCATGTAAAAAGTTTCTAATATTGTTTAAATTTGCTGCTGTCAGTGCCATTTTGAACTAGTGTCGTAGTTGTCGGCGTGAGCAACTTACGCCAACGCGAAATATATACATGACTAGAATGAATAAGGTAATTTTATGTTGAGCGATCTCCTTGCAACCCTGGTAGAACTTATCCGCAGCCTGGGTCTCTAAACTTTAGGCCTCAGTCATCGAATCGATGCCATTGATCGCCGCTCATGAGAATGAGTGGTGATCAATGAATTTAACGCCGACGATAAAAGTTGACGATTGATTGGATTTCCGAGATCGGAAGTCCGCCTTGAAGATGGCATTCCTCAAGGTAACTATTTGATAAAACAATCCATTATTTAACGCCAAAGAAACCAAATTGCTGGTAGCTGTCAGTAATATCATTCTCAAGTCTTTCAAGCGGCTAAGGAGGAATGATGTCTGTCCATTTTCCAGGATCTCAAATCTCCATTGTTCGCGACCCTGATGGAGTGCGAAGGTTCGCTTCGACGGAACGCCAGATTCAGCCCTCGCGCATACTCGCAGTGGTGAACCGTGCGCCCTACACGATGGATCCTTCCGGGGCCAAGCATGCATACGTGCCATTCTCTTCTGCCGTAGTACTCGATGGGCACTTGGCCCAGCGCAGTGAGCGTGGACTGCATTTCGACATCGCACTGTCACTCTGCGATAGCAATCATCGCCCAGTTGTTACCCTCTCAGGTTCCTGCAAAAGCGGTGACCTTGGGACGAAGATTCTGGATCTCATCGCAGAATTCACTGGAACGGCACGGATTGCCAGCCCTGCATCCATAGACCTTTTGATCTCAAATCGCGACGGACTTGGAATAACAGATTTATCGACCAATCCTGTCTTCTGTTTGAACCCATCGTGGCTCTTCGGCATGAATCTGGAACAAGCAACCCAAGCAAACCTAGATGCCCTGGCACCGCGCGTCGATGCATACCGTTCAAGTTCAACTGTCGTTGCATATACCGACGGATCCTTGCCGCATCATGGAAAGGACCGAGGAGCCGGAGCAATGGTGACGTTGCAGGGACACTGGGCCTCGCAAATTTCGCCGAAGAACTTTTCGCGCAGTCCATTAATGGCAGAAACCACTGGAGCTCTCTTGGCTTTGCGCTATACGCCGGTGGATTCAGACCTTGCGATTTTCAGCGACAGCCGAGCTTTGGTGAATTCCATAAACGACATCGTGAGCGGGCGGCTTAAGTCGCGGCAAGCGCATCATATTGCCCTCGAAATTTCGATTGCACGACGTCGAGGAGGCACCCGAGCAGTGTGGGTTCGTGGTCATAATGGAAATTGCTACAACGAAGCTGCCGACCGTATGGCAGTGCTCATGGCACGTCATTTCAACGCAGGTATCGATCCAGCCCAGACGCATTCGTTGATGCAAATGATCATCGCCGAAGAACTCGCCGAACTTGCGCTGGCAGTCTGACTAAATCCGCTTCGTCGCCAATCCGTAACTTCTAGAGTCCGCGACCTGCTTCCCAGAGGCTGTCGGAGGTGCCGGTCAGAAGCGAATTCAGCGATACTGCCTGGGCGTCCGTAAACGAAGCGATGTAGTCGACGATTGCGCGCGCCTGGCCCAAACGTTGAATCTCGTTTGGCCCGGCTTGCGAGAATAATTCAGGGGTTGTCTCCCGCAATTGCCGGTATTCCTCTGTGGTGGCCTCCACGGAATCCAATAGGCGGCGAGGGGCGCGGCCGGCGTCGTCAGGGTCGTTGAGCCAGGTGCTAAAACCCTCTGCCAGGGAGCGAATAATTCTGGTTTGGCCCCGCTGATAAACCGCCAAGTCTGAACGATCCAGAACGAAGCGCGAGTGCACAAATTTGAGCACAACCACGTCGTGCCAGGCTTCATCGCTCAGGCGTATGTGTCCGC
>Ga0308157_10002920_pt1 | contig 26384 bp, 26 predicted proteins | sample PhyBR1_FD_201035 | JGI IMG/M metagenome (GOLD analysis project Ga0308157, IMG submission 201035) | Phyllosphere microbial communities from UC Gill Tract Community Farm, Albany, California, United States - DLSLB.R1 | ecosystem: Host-associated > Plants > Phyllosphere > Unclassified | place: USA...
TTGGCAGATCAAAATCTGCAGTTATCAATCAAAATATATGTACACATTCAGAAAAGAAGAACGGTTATGCAGCAGGAAACATTTAGACCTGTTGTTTAAAAACGGTTCTTCTTTTTTATTATACCCCTTTCGGGTTTCCTATCTTTTTATCGATCAGCCAGCCGATGTGCCTGCACAGGTGGTGATTAATGTTCCAAAAAAAAGATATAAGCGTGCAGTTGACCGCAATCTGTTAAAACGCCGCATACGAGAAGCTTATCGCCTGAACAAACAAAACCAGTTATACCTGCCACTGCCAACAGATAAAGGACTGCTTTTGTTTTCCATTCAATTTGTAGGAAAAGATAAATATGCATTTGCTTTCATCGAAAAAAAGCTCATTGCTACATTTAAACGTTTCCAGAACTTAATTCAACCTAATGAAGTTCATCAATAAACTGTTTAGCTGGTTCTTTTTAGGTTTAATCAAAGTGTATCAGTACGCCATTTCACCTATGCTGGGTGCAAATTGCAGGTTTACGCCAACTTGCTCGCAGTATGGGGTAGAAGCCATTAAAAAATACGGTCCCTTTAAAGGTGGCTGGATGGCGCTTAAAAGAATTGGCCGCTGTCATCCCTGGGGTAAACATGGGCACGATCCGGTGCCATAGTGTTCATTTGTCATTAGCCATATCCTGTAATTGGTTAATCGATGCTGCCTTCGGGCTGCCAATTCAGCCTAAAAACTATATCTTTGCAGCATGGCTAAAATACTTCAAATAGAAACAGCTACAGCAGTATGTTCAGTTGCTTTATCGGTTGATGGCAAAACGGTTTCAGTGAAAGAAGAGAACGGGCAGAATCTCCATGCCAGTAAGCTTACCCTGTTTATTGATGAAGTACTGAAAAGTGCGGGTGTTAGTTACAATGAACTTGATGCCATCGCGGTAAGTAAAGGCCCTGGGTCTTATACCGGTTTACGTATAGGTGTTTCTACTGCGAAAGGTTTATGTTACGCTTTAGATAAGCCTTTAATTGCCATCAAAACCTTAAAAATGATGGCTGCCGGTTTCCGGTCAGAAAACCCGGAGTATACAGGGCTAATCTGTTCGATGATTGATGCACGACGTATGGAAGTTTATACTGCTGTTTTTGACAACAATTTGAATGTACTTTTACCTACCGAAGCCAAAATTATCGACGAAACCAGTTTTGCTGATCTGCTTGCCGCGCAACAAATTACTTTCCTGGGCGATGGTGCAGCAAAATGTGCAGTTGTTCTGGCCCATGAAAATGCCTTGTTTAATGCCGCTAATTTCAATACCGCAACGTACATGTCGGCACTGGCAGAAACTGCTTTCCAGCAAAGCAACTTCGAAGATGTAGCTTATTTCGAACCTTTTTACCTGAAAGATTTTGTGGTTACGCAATCCAAAAAGCAGCAAGCACAATCTTAAAATCTATTTTCTTTTAAATATCGAAAACAGGCTTTTAAAGAAACTTCCACCTTCATTATCATTAATGCCAGGTATTACGTCACTAAATTGTGGATGGTTTACTACGTTCCCAAATTTAATACCCACGCCCATATAAAAAGATGCGCCATTAGGTCCGCTGCCTACAGTAGCATCGTTTTTAATGGTTCCAATGGTTTGAAAACTGGTGGCTATCAAATTATCCGTACCTAAAAACAATTCAAAGTTTGGTGTTTGGTATTTGGCTTGTACGCCAACCATAAATACCTGGTTCAAATTATATAAAGGTGTAACACTAGCTGAAAAATCGTTGGCAATAAAGGTATTCACCAAAGCGATATCTCCGCCTTTGTAAAACAAATTCTTCGAAACCGCTAAGGCAGGCTTGTAAAAACCGTAACGTTTAGATACAAATAGATCAATTTTAGCGTTTGTAGGGGCAAGAAATTTTTTGCTCTGCTCCGATAAAAGGAAAATATCTTTAATTTCCTGATTGGTATTTGATTGGTTGTTTTCCAGGTTTTCGATCACTTTCGATTGATCGACCATTGTTTTCTGGGTATTGCTGCGCCACCAGATAAAACCCAGGTCTTTTACATTAGCCATTAAAAACAGCCCTTTTTTGGTAGTGTAATTGGTTCCGAAGCCTAAAGATAGACCAGGATTTTTAAAGTTAGGGAAGAAAGTTTTTTTATCTACCTCACTAAAGTCTGAAAAATTAGCAGAATAAGTTCCCTTCAGGCCAATTAACATGGCAGAAGCATCCGGGTCAATATAAAGGTAAGAATCCCGAACGTCAAGTTTATTGTAAACCATACCACTCAGTAAACTGGCTTTCAGCCCAAATGCAAGACGTTTATCCCAGTTTTCACGGTATGTAAAACTAAACTGATGATAACTTTGCTGGTAACCTTTGGTATCGAATATGCCAGTATATTCCCTCCCTGGGGTAAAGCGCTCGTAAGAATCAAAAATAGCAAGGGTTTCGTTGGTGTAATCGATATGTGCATCCGATCTGATTTGCCAGGCAAAACCCATTTCTTTCTGGTATTTGTAAGATTTAAAGAGCCGAAATGCAGCAACATAAATATTACTGTTTTCAAAAAAGTGGTTAACATCGCCGGTACCCAACGGCAATCCTTCAGTATCCCAGGTACCTTCTTGTGTTAATTTGCGGATGGTAAACTTTGAGCTTCCCTTATTGATGGCATTGGTACCAAAATAGGGCAGGAAGAAGTTAGAAGAAAATTTTCGCGACGAATCTAAAGTGAAAGATTTCTGAGATGGGTTTTCGAATGCATCGAACATGGTTTTTGTGCCGAAAAGGGCATACTGTTGAGCATTTGCTACCCCGAAGCTGGCTACTGCCAGTAACGTAAGTAAAAGTTTCTTCATGTAAATTAGATCTTGGGGACGGTTCTTTTTATTAACGGTTGCTTAGTGAATCTGGTATTTCTGGTTTTAAATATTTGTTTAATAGTAAGTTGGTAATAAATTTATCGCGGTCAGCACTCATCTGATAACAAAAGGTATCGAAAGTTTTTAAACCACTATCGGCCCTTAAATGTTTGTAAAAAGGCAATTGAATATTCTCCCTGAAAATACCTGCCGAATTTTTGGTGTTAATATAGTAACTCACATTAGAAGTATTCGAAATCTGGTTAATTGCATCCAAATATTGTGGTGTTTGTATTAAAAGCCGGTTGTTTTTATAATTATTTAAAAATACCTGGATGGTACTCGCATTATTGGCTACAATTAAGTTGTTATCGATAATGGTAAAATAAGGTCGTCCAAATTTTTTAAAGGGTTCGCCAAAATAGCTGTACAAAATATCCGAAGATTTAAAAAGTTTAATGTCTTCATTGTAATCAGCACTGATATCCAGTAGGAGCTGTCTTACTTTTTCGCCGTTGCTTAAGGCAATTGCAGCTAATTTTTCGGTTGTACTGAGTTGAAAAGTAACAAACTGATTTTTAGTGTAAGCCGGAAATACTGCATTTAAATCAACCCGGTATTGATCTTTAATACTTTTAATAACTGTAGTGCTCTGTTCTGCTGTTTTATTCTGCTGCCGCCATCCATTCAATTTAGCCGACCATTTAACGTAATCGTCAAAGGCATACAGTACGTAATTGGCTGTGTTATCTGGTAAGATATTTTGTATTGTAGTGTTTTGGGCCAGCGTGTTTTCGAACAGCTTAAGGTAATTGCCGGGGTCTTTTAATTGGGTATTTCCGCTAAAAAGTATTTTCTCTTTACTGAAATTGTAATTGAGAATAGCATAGCTATTTTGCTTATCAAATACTGCAATTTCGCCGTTAATGTTACCGCTAATAATGTTTTTTAGTAAAAGTGGCGCCTTGTTAAAATTAATGTAAACATGTGCAAGGACGTTTTTAATCTGATGGTTATTCTCTTTGATAAACTCAGTAAAAGGGTTTTCGCTTAAACGGATGCTTGCATCTTTAATCAATTTTAGCGAAGTAGATACTGTTACTACCTGGCTTTGTATCCCCATAAAAACGGTAAGGCTATCGTTGAGTTTGATATGGTAAACATCCTTTGAATTCTGGCTGATTGTCCTTTTCGATTTTAGTTGTTCGTAAAACTTTTTAATATCGTTTTCAGGCGAAATCTGGATGGTAATGAGGAAATTTAAGGTCTTATTGGTGTCAGGTAATACACTGATGTAAACCTGTTGGTCTTTAATGTATTTGTTGAGCAGGTTATCGTCAATAACGCTCCTTTTTAACTGGTTAAGCAAGTTCATTTTGTCCTGGCCCAAAACCTGTTGGATCAGTTGCTGCCCTTCTATAATGTTGTAAAAGCCTTTATCATTCTGAAAAGAAAATACCAATGCCGCATTATTGGTTGCCGATTGCAGGGCTAAATCTTTTGCATTGTTTTCTATCCCCAATCTCGAAAAATAGAGGTATGCCATCAGGGCTACACCTAAAAATAAAGCGCTTGTTAGAATTACGATCTTTTTCATCTGCTGTGCAACAAATTTAATTTATTACATTGATTAGTGAGAAGTTCTTTATCAATTTATTAATTTAGCCATTGCTTATAGCAAAGAACTATGAATAAACGAATAATCCTTACTGCTTCTTTTTTTGGTGTTGTTGCTGTTCTGTTGGGTGCCTTTGGTGCTCATGGCTTAAAAGCGCTGATCGATGCACCTTCATTAGAAATCTGGCAGAAAGGGGTTGATTACCAGTTCTATCATACTTTCGCCCTGTTGTACCTGTCTACCTTTGCGCGTTATCGCAATAAACTGATCAATATTGCTTATTTCTGTTTTACTTTTGGGATTGTACTTTTTTCAGGCTCACTGTATTTACTGGCAACCCGGAGTATATCACATTTAGGTTTTACGGAATTTATAGGGCCGTTAACTCCAATAGGTGGACTTTTGTTTGTGCTGGGATGGATAATGCTCTTTTTTGCGGCATTTAAAGATAAATAATGAATACTTACGAAAACGATATATTTACAGAAAGAGAAACACTTTTTGTTGAAGTTATTTTGCCCTTATCCCTGGCAAAAAACTATACTTATCGTATACCTTTTGATCTGAATGAGCAGATTGCCATCGGAAAACGTGTAGTAGTCCAATTTGGTAAACACCGTATATATACCGCTCTAATCAGTGGCATTACCACTACTCCGCCTACCGTCTACGAAGCTAAATATATCATTGATGTAATTGATAGTGAGCCCGTAATTACCCCTACCCAGCTTAAGTTCTGGAGCTGGATGACCAATTATTACATGTGTAATGAAGGTGATGTAATGGCTGCAGCTTTGCCTGCAAGTTTAAAGCTGGCCAGTGAGACCATCCTCATCCTTCGTGAGGATTATGACGAAGAAACCGCACTGACAGACAAAGAAGAGGTCATTATTGCTGCGCTTAAAAAGCAGGAAAAACTTACAGTTAACGATGTTTCTAAGCTGTTGGGACAAAAAACAGTTTATCCGATAATTAATCAGCTGTTAGATAAAATGCTCGTGTTGGTGGCAGAAGAAGTTGTACAAAAATATAAACCTCTGCTCAAATCTTTCATAATATTGAACGATTTTTACAACGACGAAGAAAACCTGAAGCAGCTTTTTAGTATTTTAGATAGGGCACCTAAACAGTTAGATGCTTTGCTGGCCTATCTTAAATTGCAAAAAAACAATTTACCTGTTTCTAAAGAACAGCTTTTAGAAGAAAGCAATTGTGGCCCGGCAGCTCTAAAAGCACTTACCGATAAAGATATTTTTGTGGTGATGAAGCGGCCGGTTAGCCGTCTGGCAGCTCACGATGAGGCGTTTAATGTTAATTTTGAGCTGAACGAAAGTCAGCAACTGGCTTTAACGCAGATTAACCACCATTTTGAAGAAAAAGAAGTGGTGCTATTGCATGGTGTCACAGCATCAGGTAAAACTCAGGTATACATCAAGCTGATTGAAGAAATTATACAGCACACGGATGGACAGGTTTTATTTCTCCTGCCGGAAATTGCCTTAACCACGCAAATTGTAGAGCGGATTAAACGCTATTTTGGTAATTCGATAGGGGTATATCATTCTAAATTTAATAACAACGAAAGGGTTGAAATCTGGAATAAAGTTAGAACCGGTGCCTATAAGGTTGTTTTGGGTGCCCGTTCGGCTGTTTTTTTACCTTTTCAGCACCTCAAGTTAATTGTGGTAGATGAGGAGCATGAACCCTCTTATAAACAATATGATCCGGCACCACGCTATCAGGCCAGAGATGCGGCTATTTATTTAGGATATCTGCACCAGGCTAAAGTGGTTTTGGGTTCTGCTACACCATCACTGGAAAGTTATTATAATGCCTTACAGGGTAAGTATGGTTTGGTGGAAATGAAAGAACGCTTTGGAGGTGTGCAGTTGCCAAATCAACAAGTGGTGAGTATTTCGGAAGAAACCAAGAAAAAAACAATGAGTTCATACTTTTCGAGTGTGTTAATTAAAGATATCGATCTGGCCCTTTCGAAAAATGAGCAAATTGTACTGTTTCAAAACAGGCGGGGTTACGCTACTATTCTCATTTGCGCTACCTGTGGCTATGCACCTAAATGTGTTAATTGCGATGTAAGTTTAACCTATCATAAAAGCAGCGGGAAACTCCATTGCCATTATTGTGGCTACCAGCAAAGCAGTGTAAACATCTGTCCGGCCTGCGGTTCGGTACATGTTGAGCAAAAAGGCTTCGGCACGGAGCGTATTGAAGAAGAATTGAGATTGCTGTATCCAGAGGTTACCATTGCGCGTTTAGACATGGACAGTACCCGCACAAAAAATGGTTTACAACAAATTTTAAACGATTTTCAGGAAAAGAAAACTGATATTCTGATTGGAACACAAATGGTAGCCAAAGGATTGGATTTTGATAATCTGAGTCTGATTGGTGTAATTAACGCCGATACCCTTTTAGGTTATCCTGATTTTCGTGCTTATGAGCGGAGTTTCCAATTGCTGGCGCAGGTTGCCGGCAGGGCGGGTAGAAGGGCCGACCAAGGGAATGTGTGCATCCAGACTTATGATGCCGAAAACCGCATCATTAAGCAGGTAGTAAACAACGATTACGAAGGAATGTATAACGATGAGATTATAGAACGTGAAAAATTTCTGTATCCGCCGTTTTCGAGAATGATATTCCTGTACATAAAACATAAAGATTCGCATGTGTTGGATCATGCTGCTCTAACGCTGGCCAATATCCTTAAAGCAAAATTTGGCAAGCGGGTTTTGGGACCGGAACAACCATTGGTGACCCGTGTGCGGAACCTTTACATCAAACAGATTATTATTAAAGCCGATAAACATACCGCCATTCAGAAAGTAAAAGATGCGCTGCGTGAAACATTAACGGAATTTAACGCAACCAAAGAATTCAAAGGGGTTTTTACACAGATCGATGTAGATCCTTATTAAGGCATCGAATTATATTTTGAATGATAGGAGTGTTTGGGTTAGTTTTTTAGTTATTCTTTAATTCTATTCCCGCTAATCGATCTATTCACCCTTTGGCATTTCTTCTGAAAAATGAGTAAATTTATGTGGATAATGTATCCTTCTCAAACACAGGTATTCACTCGTTAATCGTAAGCTAAATTTGGTAATTCTCTTGTAACACGGTTTAAAAAGGCTAATTTTGAAACTTCATGGCGTATAAATTTGTTGATAATTATAGGGAGCGGGGAGCTAGAAAAAAATTGGTCGAGTTGTTAAGATCTCGGGGAATTGAAGACGAAGGTGTACTAAAAGCCATTGGCAAAGTACCACGTCATTTCTTTTTCGACGAAACTTTTTGGAACCAGGCTTATAAAGATATTGCTTTTCCCATTGGCGACGGACAAACCATTTCGCAGCCTTATACCGTGGCTTACCAGAGCGAATTACTGCACATTAAAAATGGAGATAAAGTACTGGAAATTGGTACCGGTTCTGGCTATCAGACCTGCATTTTAATGGAGCTTGGTGCTAAGGTTTATACAATTGAAAGGCAGGAGAATATTTATAACAGAACCATTCAGGTATTACCAGGAATGGGCTATAAACCTACTTTTTATTGTGGCGACGGTTCAAAAGGGATCGATCAGCATGCACCATACGATAAAATAATTGTAACTGCCGGTGCGCCACTGGTTCCCGAAATCTTGTTGAAACAGTTAAAAATTGGCGGTATCCTGGTTATTCCGGTGGGAGATGAGAAAACGCAGAAAATGGTAACTGTAATCCGTGTAAGTGAAACCGACTATGAGAAAATTGTATTGGATACTTTCAGGTTTGTACCTTTGGTAGGCGATCAGGCATGGTGAGCTAAGTCTTCAGTCCAAAGTCCTCAGTCAAATTTGGACTCCGGGCTAAAGACTGCCGACTAATAAGGACTAACTACCTTTTCATTGCCCTGTCCAATTCCCGTTTGGTATCTCTATCCTTAATACTATCACGTTTATCGAATTCTTTTTTACCTTGTGCAAGGGCAATTTCCATCTTGGCGAAACCTCTTTCGTTAATGAAAATGCGTAAAGGAACAATGGTATAGCCTTTTTCTTCTCCCTTTACCTTCAACTTCTTGAGCTCTTTCTTTTGTAGGAGTAAAGCACGGTCGCGTTTAATATCATGGTGATAAAAAGAACTGTGGCTATATTCAGAAACATGCAGGTTGCGCACATACAGGATGTCACCAATAAATGTGCAGAATGCATCGGTCATGTTGGCTTTTCCTTGTCTAATCGCTTTAATTTCGGTACCTAATAGGGCAATTCCGGCTACATACTTATCTATCAGGTTGTAATCGAAATAGGCTCTTTTATTTTTTATATTGATGTCGTTTTTCAAAATGTTCTAAAGTATATGTTGTTGCAATAATTATACATTTGTATATAAAGTATAATATCGGGTTGCAAATATCCTAAAAATTGGCGTGAAAATCTGCTTTTTATTTATTTCATAGTAAGCTAGGATTAACAATTAAAATCTTCATCTGTTTGTAAAAGCTAATGATATATTATTATGTTCGCAATTATTCGTTTAAGTTTGGACTTTAACTATCTAAAATGAAATTCAGGAATTTACTTTTAATTTTATTGTTAGCTGCTACATTTCAGGTAAAAGCACAACAACCTACATTATTGCCTCAGTTTACCTTTTATAAATTGGATGGAAAGGCTTTTTCAAACGGTGATATTAAGCAGGGAAAGAAAAATCTTTTCATTTTGTTCGATTGTACCTGTGAGCATTGTCAAAGAGAAAGTAAGGCGCTGAATACCAATTACGCTCAGTTTAAAGACGTAAACATTTACATGATTACCATGGATGAAGGTTATATTATTCCGCAGTTTTTTAATTCGTATGCAAAAGGTCTAAATACCAAACCCAATGTATTGGTACTACAGGATAAGAAACGCATGTTTATTCCAACCTTTTTACCTAAACAGTATCCTGCTATGTATTTATATTCACAGGCGGGCAAGCTGCTGCTGTATGAATCGGGCGATGGCGGAATCAAAAAAATGATGAAGGTAGTGGGTAAATAACCCGACTACCTGATAATCAATACCGGTATTTTCACCTTGTGTCTTACCGAATCTACTGTAGTACCAAAAATAAGGTCTTTAAGTCCCTTATGTCCATGAGCACCCATAACCAGTAATTCCATTTCATTTTCATTGCTGATATCAGCGATGGCTTTTGCAGTGCTTCCAAAACCAATAAATGACGTGGCATCGTAGCCTAAATCGCCAAGGTTTGCAATATATTTGTCCAGGTTTGCTGCATCGCTTTGCGTTTCATGATCCATTACTTCCTTACCTAAATAACGTGCAGCAGCAGTTTCTACGACATGGATTAAATAATAATGTGCATCTTTTCCGCCTTGAATTAAGGCATGTCTGATCGTGTTTCTGTCGTTTTTAGAAAAGTCTACCGCAATACCAATACGTTTATAGCTGATTTTTTCAATTTTACCAATGTCCAGTGCGTTGCCGTGCGGTACCAGTTGTTTACTTGCATTTCTTTTGCTTTCCAGCATTGGATGGAAGAAAACATACAGTAAAAGCAGTACAATAAGAATTAAAGCGGGAATTACAATCACATAAATCCACCAGTTATTGGATTCTTTTGCCCAGCCGCTGATCTCTTCAATAACCAGTTTTACATTTAATGCAATAATTACCAATGCACTGGTCCAGGCCAGCACCTTCACCCAGGGTTTAATGGCAAAGTCTTTCATCTGTTTTTTATCAGAGGTAAAGTGAATTAGCGGAATGATCGCAAAACCGAGCTGTAAACTTAAAACCACCTGGCTCAATACCAATAACCCACCCAAAGCATTTTCTCCGTAATGTAAGATAGTAAAGAAAGCGGGGATGATTGCCAATAAGCGGGTAATTAATCTCCGTAACCAGGGTTGGATACGTAAATTAATATGTCCTTCCATAATAATTTGTCCGGCTAAAGTTCCGGTAACAGTAGAGCTTTGTCCGGCAGCAATTAATGCAATGGCGAAGAGGGTTGGGGCTACATTACCAAAAATATTTGAGAGGAGCTTATGGGCATCCTGTATTTCGGCAACTTCGTGTAATCCGTTTTTATAAAAGGCGGCGGCGGCTAAAATGAGGATGGCTGCATTAACAAAAAAGGCAAGGTTTAAGGCGACAGTAGTATCAATCAGGTTAAATTTCAAGGCTTCTTTAATCCCTCTGTTACTACGCTCTATTTTTCGTGTTTGAACCAATGAGGAGTGCAGGTACAGGTTATGCGGCATTACTGTGGCACCAATAATCCCGATTGCAATATACAGGGCATCTCCTGTTAGTAAAGAGGGTTCAAAACCTTTTGCAACTTCCTTTAATGACGGCTCTACAATGAACATTTCAACTAAAAATGAAATGCCCACAATAAACACCATCGATACAATAAATCCTTCCATGGCGCGCATGCCTTTGTTGAGCAGAAAAAGAAGCAGCATGGTATCGAATATGGTAATGGAAATGCCCCAGATTAATGGCAAGCCGAAGAGGAGTTGTAAACCGATGGCCATACCGATAATTTCGGCCAGATCACAGGCAATGATGGCCGTTTGAGCTAATGCGAATAACGGAATGTTTGCCCAGCGTGCATAGGCCTGTTTTGAAGCTTGTGCTAAATCAAGACCTCGTACAATACCCAGGCGTGCACTTAAGGATTGTAAAAGGAGTGCAATAAGGTTCGACATGAGCAAAACCCATATAAGCTGGTAACCAAATTTACTACCACCAGCCAAATCTGTTGCCCAGTTTCCGGGGTCCATATAACCTACACTAATGAGGTAAGCCGGACCAATAAACGATAAAATCTTTCGCCAGCCTTTTCTTTTATCTGTATTTACACTCTGATGTACTTCACTTAACGATTCAGTTTTTGCCATTACTGCTGATTAAAATGTGTTTTGCAACTTCTCTGCTAATATTAACTTGTTTATCTGCTAACTGGATTTCTACTGAACCATCGAAATCAGTAATATCGTTGATTTTAATTTTTTTGCCCAGCGTTAAGCCTAATTTCTCTAAATGTTTTAAAAAGGCCGAGCTGTGCTGGCTCACGCCGGTTATGGTGCCCGTATCGTCGACTTTCAATTCAATTAATTTAATAAACTGGGTTTTAGCAAAGCGGCCGTTTTTATCCGGAATTGGATCGCCATGCGGATCAGCTTTCGGGAAACCCAAAAATTCGTCAAGTCTTTCAATCAGCTCTATGGATCTGATGTGCTCCAGTTCTTCCGCTACATCATGTACCTCATCCCATTTAAAGTTTAATTTATCAACCAGGAAAACTTCCCATAAGCGATGCTTTCTTATAATATCTATTGCAGCGTTCTTACCTGATTCTGTTAAAGTAACCCCCTGGTATTTAATATAATCTACCAAACCTTTATCTGCGAGCTTTTTTATCATATCGGTAACAGAGGCTGGTTTGGTTTGCATTTGCTCTGCAATGGCATTAGTTTGCACATTAACGGTCTTTTCTGCAAGGTGGTAAATGATCTTTAAATAGTTTTCCTCAGTGTAACTTTGCATTTATGTGTATCTAATTTAATTTTTAGGTAAATCTAAAAATTTTTATTTAAAATATATATGATAAATTATGTTAAAATTTAGAATATAATTTGGTTATGTTTGTGTTCTCAAATACCTTTAACACTTTATGGCATCTGAATTAGATAAAATAGACTTTAAAATTTTAAGAATTCTTCAAGAGAATGGAAGAATTACCAATTTACTACTGTCACAGGAAATCGGTTTATCGCCTGCACCAACCTTAGAACGTGTACGCAAGTTGGAAATGGCTGGATATATTAAAAGTTACCATGCTTTGGTGGATGAGGAAAAACTGGGCCTGGGCATCAAAACCTTTATTCAGATTCAGCTCGATTTTCATAAAAATAATACCATTCAGATCTTTTTGGATGAGGTAAACCAGATTAAAGAAATCACGGAGTGCCACCACGTGACCGGACAAGCAGATTTTCTGCTTAAGGTTTATGTGAAAGATATTAAAGCTTACGAAAGGTTGATTATGGATAAGATCAGTAAAATTTCCGTAGTTAAAACTTTCCAAACGATGATGATCATGTCGACTACCAAGAAAGAGCCAATTGTACCTTTGGAGTACTAGCCAAATTGTATTAACAACAGCAAAGCGCATAGAGAAATAGTACAGCATATAAAGCCGGGCTTGTACTTTTTATACGTGCTTTGCATTTTTTAGCCTAAAACTCAGCACCCTAAAGGTTAAAATTATTTAGTTTTCGCTTAGAATCAGTTCAGAAATTATATCTGAAATTTCAGCTGCATTTTGATAAACCATAAAATGGGTTCCGTTTTCGATTACAAAGTCGGGTTTCGCAGTTTTACTATATAAAATTTTATCTTTCGTGCCATGAATGTGGTAAATATTTTCAGGTCTGATTTTATTTTTCCAGCCGAGTATACTGCCTATGGCCCATTTTAAAAAATGAGGATCAGTATCTTTTATAATTTTGCTCAATAATGCTTTTTCAGTACCTGATCGGGTACCGAAATAATAATTTTGGGTAAGCTTATTGGAAGATTTTAACAGTTTGGCTGGAATCAGTTTCAGTAATCCCAGTTTAGCAGTGAAACGGTAAAGTTCAGGCAATTGACTACTAATCATGGTACTGGAAATGATAACCGTCATAGTGGGCGTTAAAATTTTTGCAATTTCAACTGCAATCATTCCTCCAAAAGAAACACCTGCCAAAGCAAATGGCTGGCTGGTATCTATAATCCTGCTCAACCGTTCGGCATAAACTTCAAGTGCTTCATTTTTATTAGGCTTTATCCAGTCAATATGAATAATGTTGATCTTTTCGCTGAGCTTTAGCTTCGAAAAAATCCGCTTATCGGCACCAAGGCCGCTAATAAAATAAGCATTCATTTATACAGGTAAATTCCAGTCAATTGGTTTCAGGTTATTTTGTACCAATAACTGGTTTGCTTTCGAAAAGTGTTTCGATCCGAAAAAACCATTATAAGCCGAAAAAGGTGAGGGGTGCGCTGCGGTAAGCACATAGTGTTTTTTCTGGTCAATTAACGCAGCTTTCTGTTGTGCATATCTACCCCACAACAGAAAAACAAGGTGCTCACGTTTTTGTGATAAGGCTTTAATAATTTCATCGGTAAAAATTTCCCAGCCCCGGTTCTGGTGTGAGCCCGCTTCTGATGCACGCACGGTTAAGGTGGCATTTAAGAGTAATACACCTTGTTCTGCCCAGTGCGTTAAATGACCGTGATTGGGCGCTTTAAATCCCGGTATGTCGGTTTCCAGCTCTTTATAAATGTTCTTTAATGAAGGAGGTACTGCAACACCCCGTTGTACGGAGAAGGAAAGCCCATGGGCCTGACCAACGCCGTGGTAAGGGTCCTGCCCCAGGATTACCACCTTTACCTCATCAAAGGGGGTAGTATTTAATGCATTAAATATATCCGCACCTTTCGGATAAACAGTTGCGCCTTTCTGTTTCTCTTCCTGCAAAAAAGACTTCAGTTTAATCATATAGTCTTTTTCAAATTCTTCTTCTAAAACGGCTAACCATCCTGGTTCTAATGCTGCTGACATATTTTTATAGGTAAGATGTATAATGTGGTAAGTATGCTAATTTGTTATAGATTGGTGACGTTATCCGTTAGCAGGTCATTAACTACGGTCTAACCAGCCATCAACTATTGCTTTTTCTGGTAGATGGCCAGTAAATCGCCTTCCAGTGTTGTTTTCGGACCTTCGATAATTCTTCCAAGTTCTTTTCCTTTTTTATTGTAAACAATAAAAGTAGGTACTCTTAGGATCTCCAAGCCATCTAATATGCCGTTTTCAGCTTTTTTATTTCCGTCAACAGCTATAATTTCAATATTTTTTTGTTTGAAATGTAAATCGTCAAGCACTTTTAAGAAATTGGGTACATTTACTTTGCTATCACCACACCAGGTGCCGAAAACAATTTTAATCTTTTCGTTCTTGATTAATTTTTTCAGTTCGATCATTGTTGCTGCATCTGGTATATAAGCTTTATATAACGGATCGTACATTTCCTTAAACTCAGGAAAAGATGTAATGCCTTCACGTGTACAGGCATTGATCAGGATATCTTTATTGTGAACTGAATCATGGATTTTTTTATTGACTTCTTGAGCAGAAACATTCATGGCAAGTATAATTAATGTTATTGAAAGGACGATTTTCATGGTATTGAGCTGGTTTTTTAAATCTTTGAAATTTTTAATGAAATTATTGTTTTAAAATCTAAATTCTGCCATTTAAACACGATATTTGCAAAAAAATAATTAGAATAGAATTTATGCCAAATATTATCAGATTAATTGCGGGGTTTGCTTTATTGGGTGGTGCAATAGCTTTATTTGTTTTCGGCTTCTGGCCTTGGGGCATTGTTGCCATCTTATTGGGAATAATTGTATTGGTAACTTATTTCTTTAATGAAAACATGCTTTTAGCACAATGGTTTTTAAGAAAAGATAATATGCCTAAAGCGAAACAGTTTTTAGATCGCATTACCAATTACGAAAGTCAGTTGATTAAAGTGCAGCATGGTTATTATAACTTACTAATCGGTTTAATTGAGAGCAGAACTGCACCAATGAAATCGGAAAAATATTTTAAAGCTGCTTTAAGTTTAGGTATGCAAATGGACCATAACATAGCCCTGGCTAAATTGAGTTTAGCAGGAATTGCAATGGCAAAACGTAATAAACGCGAAGCAACCATGTACCTGGCCGAAGCGAAGAAAGCAGATAAAAATAAATTACTCGCCGATCAGATCAAACAGATGAAAGACCAGATGGGCATGATGGATAAGCAGCAGCAAGTGCGTTACAGATAAATTAAAAGCCATTTCTTAACCGGAATGGCTTTTTTGTTTCAACGTGGATAGCTTATTGAAATTGCAGCCGATAATTTACTACTTTTATAAATAACCTAACTTCTAAATATTCATGAAAAAAGTATCTTATTTACCCATGCTGACTTTTTTAGCCATTTTAGGTGCCTGTAATAATCCTAAAAACGACGAAAGTAATAAGGAAAGCTTTTCGGCTCACAATCCCTTTTTTAAGGCCAGCGCACTTCCCTTTCAGGCTCCGGCATTCGATAAAATTAAAAACAGCGATTTTAAACCTGCACTTGAAGCCGGAATGCAGCAACAAATGGATGAAGTCACGAAAATTGCCGGTCAACAGGAAACACCCAGTTTTGAAAATACCATTTTAGCCCTGGAGAAAAGCGGCCAGTTGCTAAGTCGTGTAAATATGGTTTTTACTTTGTTAACCGGCGCTAATACCAATCCTGAATTGCAAAAGGTTAAAGAAGAAGAAGCGCCTAAATTAACGGCAAATACCGATGCCATTTATTTAAATACCAAACTATTTAAAAGAGTAGAAACACTTTACCAACAGAAAGATAAGCTTAAACTAGATGCAGAATCGTTGAGGCTACTGGAATATTATTACCAGAAATTCGAATTGGCCGGAGCAAAGTTATCTGATACTGATAAAGAAAAACTTAAAGAACTGAATAAAGAAGAATCTTCGCTAAGCACCAAATTTACTGCACAGCTACAGGCAGCAGGAAAAGGATTGAAAAATACGACTCAACAACCCGAATTGCAATCCATGACCGACCGTGCTAAAAGAGAACAACTTTTTAATAACTCATGGAACAGAGCTGAAAAAGGTGATGCAAACGATACACGTAAAATCATTTCCAGAATTGCACAGATACGCGCTTCGCAGGCACAATTACTAGGTTTTAAAAATTATGCGGCCTGGAAATTGCAAAACCAGATGGCCAAAACCCCGGAAGCTGTTGAAGATTTTTTTAGCAAAGTTATTCCAGCTGCTACGGCTAAGGCAAAAAGCGAGGCTACAGATATTCAGGCGATAATCGATCAGCAAAAAGGCGGCTTTAAACTCGAACCTTGGGATTGGGATTTCTATGCCGAACAAGTGCGTAAAGCAAAATACGATTTAGATGAAAATGAAGTTAAGCCTTACTTTGAACTCAACAAAGTGCTTGTTAACGGCGTATTTTATGCCGCAACACAACTTTATGGCATTACTTTTAAAGAACGTAAAGATCTGCCCGTTTACCAGGAAGATGTACGCGTTTTTGATGTGATGGACAAAGACGGTAAACAATTGGGACTGTTTTATTGCGACTACTACAAGCGCGATAATAAAGATGGTGGTGCATGGATGGATAATTTGGTCCCCCAATCCAAATTATTTGGTACCATACCGGTAATTTACAATGTTTGTAATTTCACCAAACCTCAGGCTGGACAACCAGCTTTAATTAGTTTTGATGATGTAACTACCATGTTCCACGAATTTGGCCATGGTTTACATGGCTTGTTTGCCAATCAGCAATATCCGAGCCTTTCGGGTACTAATGTAGCCCGCGATTATGTGGAATTCCCTTCGCAGTTTAATGAGCACTGGGCTTCCGATCCTAAAATATTGAAGAATTATGCACTTCATTATCAAACCGGGGCACAAATGCCACAAACATTGTTAGATAAGATCAAAAAAGCGAGTTCATTTAACCAGGGGTATGTTTTTACAGAGGCTTTGGCAGCCGCTGATTTAGATATGCAGTGGCATACACTTCCTGCTGGCTTGCCTTTACAGGATGTCGACCAGTTTGAAGCCGATGCTTTAAAGAAAACCCACCTTAATTTGTCTTATGTTCCGCCACGCTATCGCTCCAGTTATTTCCTGCACATTTGGAGTAACGGTTATGCTGCCGGTTATTATGCTTACAGCTGGACTTCCATGCTGGAGAATGATGCTTTCTCGTGGTTTCAGGAGAATGGAGGCTTAAGCAGGGCCAATGGTCAACGGTTTAGGGATATGATTTTATCGAAAGGAAATACCGAAGATTTGGGCAAAATGTTCTTCAATTTCAGGGGGCATAATCCCGATATTAAACCCATGCTTAAAAAACGCGGCTTGTTATAAACCAAATACAATACAAAAGCCAGTTAACAATTGGCTTTTGTACTTTTAAGTTAAATTCCATCTCTTCCGATAAACCTTTCTTTACCCAAGAGGAATTGAACCGCTTTTTTTACATTGCGTTCAACCGATTCTTCCGTTTTTAAATGATTGATATACCTGATAATTTCGAGTTGGAGGTAGGGTGGCTGCTGATCAAAAACGGCTCGGGCGGTGGTATTATCGGCTAGTGCCTGTAAAAGTTTGGGATGTGGGGTTATTATCCTTTCTTCACCATCGAACTCAATTTCAAAGACAGCTTGATCGCCAACATCTTTTCCGGCAGCTTTTCGCATGGGCGTATTGAGGTATAAACGCCATGCACCGGCATATTTAATGAGAGTTTGCGGAAATTCGTTCCCATCGATTTTCATTCTTACCGGAATTTTTCCTTTTTCTTTGCCAGCTTGTTCAAAAAGGTACTTTAAATAGGCTTCAGGAACAAATACAAAGGGATTAATCCCAATGATTTCAATTTTTGCCAGAAAAGGTTTTGGCCTGCTTCCCATAATCAGTTAAATAAGGTTAAAGATAATGCTTTTCAGAATTTTTAAAACCAAATCGATTTTATCATTGTAGTTTATAGAAACATTAATTATGGCAACATCACAAGAAGGGAGTACAAATAATACTCAGGAAGAAGAAAATATTAAAGATTTAAGTGGAAAAAGCGCTGTCGATAAATTACGCGAGCTGGCGGAAAAGGCAGAAAGTTGTTTCTTTTGTACCAATATTAAAACCGGAATACCTTTATCGGTTAGGCCAATGGCCATTCAGCAAGTAGATGACGATGGTAATATCTGGTTTATGAGCATGAAAGACAGCCATAAAAATGACGAGTTAGCCACCGATCCATTTACGCATTTGCTTTTTCAGGCCAGTGCGCATTCGGGCTTTGTAAATATATATGGTATTGCAGAGATTAGCCGCGATCAGGCAAAAATCGATGAGCTGTGGAGCCCGTTAATCAAAACCTGGTTTCAGGGAGGAAAAGACGATCCAAACATTACCTTAATCAAGGTAATTCCATCAGAAGGATATTATTGGGATACGAAACATGGAACAGCTGTTGCTTTCTTGAAAATGGCAGCATCTGTAATTACAGGGAAAACTATGGACGACTCGGTAGAAGGAAGTCTGGAGATTGATTAATGAATTCAATCGTTCAAATGTTATAACTGGTTAACTGCCAACTGAAAATTGTTGACTGTTAACCTTTATTTATCACCTAAATAGTCAAAACCTTCAAAATCTTCTCTTTGGGCCCTTTTGCTTAAGATGTCATCTTCTTCGGCTTGCACTCTTGAGAAGAATAAGGCTTCTGCCTGGATTCTTTTGATTAACTGGCGTACTAAGGTCAAATCAAATGCTTCTTTACTTAATTTGATGCAATATTCTCTTTCGTTAATTTCTAAACTTGAAGTATTCATAACAATCTTTTTTATTTATCGATTGCTGTAAATATAGAAAAGGCTTGCTAAACAATTGTTAGCAAGCCTTTTAAGTTTATGTTATGTTTTTGTTAAAAACTGGCCGGTGTTTTACCGCTACATTAACAAATTAACTATTTATGCGATAAGAATAAACCTTCGTCGGTTTTGGCTACTTTTAAAATTCCTTTACCGGTTAAACCTTTTAAAGTAGTATCCCATTTTTTATTGCTCCAGTCGGTTAATTTTGCTTTTACATCAGTTAAAAGGTGTTGTTCATTCTCTTTTACCAACGCATACAATTCACTTTCTTCGGCAGTCATTTCAATTTTCTTTTTCTCCGGGCGCATTTGCGGGAAGAAAAGAACTTCCTGAATGGTGCTTTGATTAGTCATCAACATCACCAAACGGTCGATACCAATACCTAAGCCAGATGTTGGTGGCATACCATATTCTAAAGCCCGTACAAAGTCATCATCCATAGCCATAGCCTCATCATCACCACGGGCAGCTAATTTTAACTGATCTTCTAAACGTTCTTTCTGGTCAATCGGATCATTTAATTCTGAATAAGCATTGGCAATTTCCTTACCGTTTACAAATAACTCAAAACGCTCTACCAATCCTTCTGCTGTACGGTGTTTTTTAGCCAAAGGTGTCATTTCGATTGGGTAATCAGTAATATAAGTTGGCTGGATCAGATTCGCCTCTACCTTTGCACCGAAAATTTCGTCGATTAATTTACCGCGGCCCATAGTCGAATCAATTTCGATATCCAGATCTTTACAGGTCTGCGCAATCTCATCTTCGGTCATTGCTGATACATCAATACCGGTGTATTTTTGAATCGATTCGTACATGGTTAGTTTTTCGTATGGACCTTCGAAATTAATTTCATTTGCACCAACTTTAACTACAGCAGAACCTGTTGTTGCTATTGCTACTTTTTCTAAACATTCTTCCACCATCGCCATCATCCAGATGTAATCCTTATAGGCCACGTAAATTTCCATTGAAGTAAACTCGGGGTTATGTGTACGGTCCATTCCTTCATTGCGGAACATTTTGCCAAACTCATAAACACCATCAAAACCAGCAACAATTAACCTTTTTAAATAGAGTTCATTTGCAATACGCAAATAAAGTGGCATATCTAAAGTGTTGTGGTGTGTAGCAAACGGACGTGCCGCTGCTCCACCATGGATAGGCTGCAGGATAGGGGTTTCTACTTCCATCCAGCCCTGGTTATCGAAATAATTGCGCATGGTATTGATTACCTTGCTGCGTTTAATGAAAATTTGTTTGTAATCAGGGTTTACCGTTAAATCTACATAACGCATGCGGTAACGCAACTCTGGGTTGGTAAAACCATCGTACACGTTTCCTTCATCGTCACGTTTTACGATAGGCAGCGGGCGTAAAGATTTAGCTAAAACTTTAAATTCAGTTACATGGATAGATATTTCGCCGGTTTGTGTGGTGAAAACATAACCTTTAACGCCGATAAAATCGCCAATATCCAGCAACTTTTTAAATACCGTATTGTATAAAGTCTTATCATCATCCGGACAAAGCTCGTCGCGCTTTAAATATACCTGAATGCGGCCTGTAGAATCCTGTAATTCGGCGAAAGATGCAGCACCCATAATATTACGTCCCATAATCCGGCCTGCAAGACTTACGGTCTTATATGCTGTCTTATCTTTTTCGTAATTCGCTAAAATATCAGCTGCAGTTACGTTAATTTCGTAAGCTTCTGCTGGATATGGTTCTATGCCTAACTGGCGTAATTGTTTTAACGACTCACGTCGTAATAGCTCTTGTTCTGATAATCCTATACTCATTTCGGGTATTTTTTGCAAAAGTAATGAATTACTTCGTCATTTTGAGGAACGAAGCATCTTAAAGCAATAGAAATTGATTTTTTTAGTTGATAATGCGCCGGGTAAACTTGTTTTATTTACGATTCCGCTTCTACACCTTCTTCGTACATTTCATTAATCGCTTCCGCATATTTCTTTTCTACAATGCGGCGTTTAACTTTCATGGTTGGCGTAATTTCTCCTTCATCGATATTGAAAGGATTACGTTTGATCTTAAAGTTTTTAATCCGCTCAAATTTCGCAAGTTCATTAGAGATTTTTTTGATATCCTGTTCCATCCATTCCATAATTTCAGGATTGCGGATAAACGGATCGGCCTCTTCAAAAAACGAAGGCTTAAGTTTAAAGGTTTCTTCCAGCGTTTCGCGGTTCGGAATAATGATCGCGGTAATAAATTCGCGCTTATCGCCAATCAAAAATAGCTGATCTATTTTAGGACTTTTTAAGTAAATGTTTTCAACCGGGGTAGGGTAGACATTTTTGCCATATGCATTTACGATCATATTTTTTAAGCGATCGGTAATTTGCAGGTTACCTTTGTAAAAACGGCCAATATCGCCGGTGTGGAACCACATGTCTTTATCTATAGCTTCGGCAGTTTCAGCGGGTTTGTTAAAGTAACCTTTCATTACACAATGGCCGCGTACAATCACTTCTCCTTCGGCACACTCAAACTCCTCGTTAAAGGTGTTGTGAGTTTGAATGCTGATCATTTCTTTGCTCTCCACATCCTGTATCGCCACTTCAATTCCGGGGATAATTCGCCCAACAGTACCATAAACCTGCCTGTGGTATTCGGTTACCGACATAACCGGCGAGGTTTCGGTTAAGCCGAAACCTTCTAATATTTTAATGCCCAAATCGCCAAAAAACTCGCCCACATTTTTAGGTAAGGCGGCCCCGCCCGAAATCATAAATTTTAAACGGCCACCGGTTTTTTCTTTAATTTTACTGAAAACCAGTTTTTCGGCAATTCCTTTTTTGGCCGATAGGATCATTCCTGGATTTTTGCCTGCTTCTTTGGCTACACGGTATTTATTGCCGGTTTCCAAGGCCCAGGTAAATATCTTGGCTTTGGTGCCACCACCTGCAGTTCCCGATTTAATGGCTTTATCGTGTATGCGTTCCAATAACCGCGGCACACAACTCATAACTGTAGGGCGTACTTCGCCCATGTTTTTGGCCAATAACTCCAGACTTTGTGCAAAAGCAATTTTACAACCTTGTGCGCAACATACGTGATAGGTAGCCGTACGCTCAAATACGTGCGATAGCGGTAAAAATGAAAGAAAGGTCTCGGTCTGATCGATTACCGGGATTTGTTGCAAACAAACCTCTACATTTTTTACAAAATTATAGTGGGTGAGCATTACCCCCTTAGGAGTTCCGGTTGTACCAGAGGTATAAATCAAGGAAGAAACATCCTGTGGTAAAACCTGGTTTCTGCACTGGTCTATCTCAGCTTTCTCTGCAGCTGTAATCTGGTGTTTAAGTGCCAGGATATCAGAAAAAGCAATTACTTCAACATGAACATCAGGTGGAACCACCACCTTTTCGAAATCTTTAAAGGCAGGAATAATGTATTTTAATTCTTTACAGTTGGCGGCTACTTTTAATACTTTACGATACAGGAAATTGTTGCCCACCAGAATGGCTTTAATGCCTGAATCGTTAATAATATAAGCTACTTCCTGTTCAGATAATGTAGGATAGATGGATACATTAATTACACCGATTTGCTGAATGCCCTGATCGTAATATACATATTCGGGAGAGTTTTCGATAATTAATCCCAAACGGTCCCCTTTTTTGATCCCCTTTTCTAAAAAGAATGCAGAAACGGCATCAGCTCTTTTAAGGGTATCTTCGTAAGAAATTTCGAGCCACTCATTACTTTGTTTGTGGATCAGGAAAGTTTCTTCAGGTTTATGTATATGCTTTACAACATTCCTTAATAAGGTAGGAACAGTTGAAAATTCGTTAATTAATGGCATGCTCGTAATTTGGGGTGTTCGTTATTTTAACAATTATAACGCTTTTTGGTTTAAAAATACAATTTGATATACAGCAAGGCAATGTGCTTGCAGATTAGCTAAAATAATTACTGTTTTTCCCTTAGATTAAAAAGGATTTCCGCTCAAATATCCTTTAATGCTGATATAAGGATTGATTGAATCTGCGGTTTTAAATCAGTGGGAAATAAAAGGTGTTGACGAAAAAAACGGATAAACGCAAAAAGGTTCCATAAAATGAAACCTTTTTGTTAATATTTTGATTTGTTTAAACGGAGAAACTCTCGCCGCAACCGCAAGTACGGCTTGCGTTTGGATTTACAAAATTAAAACCTTTGCCATTTAAACCATCAGTAAAATCAAGCTCAGTACCGGCGAGGTAAAGAAACGATTTCATATCTAGTGCAATCTTAATGCCCTTATCTTCAAAAAACTGATCACCTTTTTGTTCCTCGTTATCGAAATCTAAGTTGTATGATAAACCAGAACAACCACCACCTTTTACAGAAACGCGTAAAAAGTAATCAGAACCCATTGCAGAATCCTGCATTAAGTGATCAATCTTATCTTTTGCCTTATCAGTTATTGTGATCATGGTGTTATCGATTTGAGATTGGAGATATTTGATTTGAGCTGTTTGGAGACCTTTAGTCCCCACCTTTCAAATCTAACTTCTCAATTCTTTTTTAGTGGTGTGATTTTTCTAAAACAATTGCCTCTAAACCATTTTTAACGCGATAATCGTTAATAGCCGATTTAATTGCATCTTCAGCCAATACCGAACAGTGGATTTTTACCGGAGGTAAAGCCAGTTCTTCCACAATATCCATGTTATCGATAGCTAATGCCTCGTCAATTGTTTTACCTTTTAACCATTCTGTTGCTAAAGATGAAGAAGCAATAGCCGAACCGCAACCAAATGTTTTAAATTTAGCATCAGTGATTACGTTGTCTTCCCCAACTTCTATTTGTAAACGCATTACGTCGCCACACTCTGGTGCACCAACTAACCCAGTGCCTACAAACTTACTGTCTTTATTTAAAGTACCTACATTACGCGGGTTATTGTAATGATCAATTACTTTTTCTGAATATGCCATGTTTTTATTTTTTAATCTCCTGACGGAGCATTTTTATTTTTTAATTATTGGTTATCAATTTGTTCATTCAAAACTGACAACTGTCAACTGCAAACTAAACTAGTGTTCTGCCCACTCAATTTTGCTTAAATCAACACCTTCTTTAAACATTTCCCAAAGCGGAGAAAGTTCTCTTAAGTGATTAACTGCTTTTTCGGTTACAGCAATAGCCTGGTCAATATCTGCTTCTGTGGTAAATCTTCCTAAACCGAAACGGATAGAAGAGTGAGCCAGATCATCAGATAATCCTAAGCTTTTTAAAACGTACGATGGTTCTAAAGAAGCAGAGGTACAAGCCGATCCCGAAGAAACTGCTAAATCACTCATGGCCATCATTAAACCTTCGCCCTCAACATATTTAAATGAAATGTTGGCTACGTGTGGCAAACGGTGTTGGGTATTACCATTTACATAACTTTCTTCCATTTTGCTTAAAGTCGATTCTAACTTATCACGTAAAGCCGATAAACGAACAGCTTCGCTTTCCATTTCTAAACGGCAAAGTTCGCAGGCTTTACCTAAACCTACAATACCCGGAACGTTTAAAGTACCTGAACGCATACCACGTTCGTGACCACCGCCATCCATTTGGGCAGTAACTTTAACCCTAGGGTTTTTACGGCGTACATAAAGTGCACCAACACCTTTCGGTCCATACATTTTGTGTGCTGAGAAAGCCATTAAATCAATGCCATCTGTATTCACGTCAACCGGAATTTTACCAACTGCCTGCGTAGCATCAGTCATAAATAAAGCACCGTGTTTGTGCGCAATGGCAGAAATTTCTTTAACTGGTTGGATTACGCCGATTTCATTGTTACCATACATAATCGAAACTAAAATGGTTTCTGGTGTCATGGCAGCTTCTAATTCAGCTAAGTCAATTAAACCGTCTTCTTTAACGCCTAAATAAGTAACACGTGCACCGTTTTTCTCCAAGTGTTTGCAGGTATCTAAAACTGCTTTATGCTCAGTAACCGCAGTAATAATGTGGTTACCTTTATCTTTGTACATTTCAAATACACCTTTAATGGCCAGGTTATCGGCCTCGGTAGCACCTGATGTAAAAATAATTTCTTTTTCAGTACAGCCGATTAATTTGGCTACCTGTTCACGAGCATAGTCTACACCCTCTTCAGCCACCCAGCCAAACGCGTGATTGCGGCTTGCGGCATTCCCAAATTTCTCAGTAAAGTAAGGTAGCATTGCTTCCAACACTCTCGGATCTAACGGTGTTGTTGCATTATTATCTAAATATATCGGCTGTTTCATCTTTATTCTGTTGATTATTGATACAAAGATACGAAAAAAGTTTGCTAACAATTATAAATAATAGCTATGAGGTTATAGAGAAAACCTGCATTTTTACATTTAACCAACCTTTTAAAACGATGAATAAGATAGAACATGTCGGAATTGCTGTAAACAGTTTAAATAAGTCAGTTCCACTTTACGAGCTTTTGCTCAATACTTCGTGCTATAAAACCGAAACCGTAGCTACAGAACAGGTAAATACAGCGTTTTTTAAAGCTGGCGAGAATAAGGTTGAGCTGCTCGAAGCTACTTCTGAAGATAGTGCCATAGCCCGATTTCTGGAAAAAAGGGGAGAGGGGATTCATCATATTGCTTTCGCTGTTGATGATATTCTCGCTGAAATGGAGCGCTTAAAAGCCAATGGTTTCGTGTTGTTGAGCGAAGCTCCCAAAAAAGGCGCCGATAATAAAATGGTATGCTTTGTTCATCCTAAACAAACCAGTGGCGTTTTAATTGAGCTTTGCCAGGAAATTAAATGGGTATAAAAGATGTATGATGGAAAATGAATACAGCAGCCTGCTGTCCTCCATCAATAACTATTTTTAGAAACTTTGATATTTTTGCATTTTGGTCATCTTTAAATCTTAAAAAACTGGTCAGGCAATGGGCGATAATTCCTTAATTCAAATCATCCGCAAAGATTTTGATGTACCTGAAAACTTTTCAGAGCACCAGTTGCATGAGGTGATGGTGAATGCTTTTGCTTATCTGATTGATAACGATTTTCCGAAGCTGATCCAGATTTTATACAAAGCCGATGTAGATCAGTATAAGTTAAAAGAATTACTGGAGACGGTTGAGGGGGCAAGTTCAGCTGAGGTCATTGCCGATGCCTATATTGCCCGGCAAAAGGCTAAGATAGAAACGTGGAAAAAATATAGTCAGAAAAAAGATTAGGCAAAAGGCCGTTATTTGGCCTTATTTTCAATGTTTTTAGGTTAGAATCTGTTGTGAAAAACCTTATGATTTAAAATTCTTGGTTTGGGCTTGTAAATCAAAAATAAAATTAGGATATTTGCATCCTCTAAAATAGAGGTAGAAAGACTAATAGGAAATGTCATAAG
>Ga0308157_10002921_pt1 | contig 26367 bp, 20 predicted proteins | sample PhyBR1_FD_201035 | JGI IMG/M metagenome (GOLD analysis project Ga0308157, IMG submission 201035) | Phyllosphere microbial communities from UC Gill Tract Community Farm, Albany, California, United States - DLSLB.R1 | ecosystem: Host-associated > Plants > Phyllosphere > Unclassified | place: USA...
CTCGGTCATCGCGTCCAATCGAAGTATTGGGAGCGGTCGATCTCCCATACCTAGAAGAGGACAAGTTTTGAACCCGCATCGTCAGGCCTTCATTCAGGGGATAGACGAGCGCTACCCTGACGACAAGACGACGATGTCTATGTCGGAGTGGGTCGTAGCCAACACCCGCCTGAAAGGCAAGCCCTTCAGCTTCAAGGGATACGAGTTCCAGCGTCAGATCGTAGACGACATGCACCCGGACCTGTGGTGCATTAAGCTGTCGCAGATCGGCTTGACCGAGACCCAGATGAGGAAGTTCTTCGGCTTCCTTAAGCGTAACGTGGGCACATCAGGGATCTTTTCCTTGCCCGACTTGGGCATGCGCGACAAGGTCTCTCAGACCCGCATGAAGACACTGATCGAGAACGAGCCCATCTTCAACGGCCCGCTCGTCTCGAAGCCCGTGCGCCAGAAGGCGATCTATCAGATCGACGAGAGCTTCGGCTACATCACCGGCACCACCGAGGGCGAGGCGACCTCGATCAACGCCGACATCCTGATGGAGGACGAGGTCGATCTCGCCGACCAGGAGATCCGCTCGCTCTTCCAGTCGCGCCTTCAGGGCTCGGTCCACCGGATCACCCAGCGCTTCTCGACCCCGACCTACCTCGGCTTCGGCATCGACGCCGGCTACGCGGCCTCGGACCAGCACGAGTACCAGATCCGCTGCCCGTGCGGCCACTGGCAGACCCCGGTCTTCCACCGCCGCTTCATGTGCCTGCCAGGCCTGGTCGGCGACGAGGAGGACGTGGACGCGCTGGCCAAGATCGACGACGAGCGCCTCGACGCCATCGACTTCTCGAACGCCTACGTGCGCTGCGAGAAGTGCTCGAAGCCGCTCGACCTGGAGAACGGGCAGCGGGAGTGGGTCGTCAAGCACGCCTCGCGCCGCTCGCGCGGCTATCGCGTCCGGCCGTTCAGCCTGAACACGATCACCATCCCCTACATCTTCGACCAGCTGCGCCAGTACCGCCGCAAGGACAACCTGCGGCGCTGGTACAACACGGTGATCGGCGAGGCCTTCAACGACGGCGACGCGCGCATCAGCGAGGAGGATCTGCAGGCGGTCATGAGCCCCCGGCAGGTCGAGCAGGGCGAGCTGTATCGCGGCGACCTGTTCCTCGGCTGCGACGTCGGCCAGACCTGCCACGTCGTGATCGGCCGCGCGGACGCGATCCTGGAGTTCCACCAGGTCCAGCAGGCCGACATCGTCGCCTTCATCAAAGCGCGCGTGGAGCAGTACGGCATCGTGCGCGGCGCGATCGACTACTACCCCTACACCCCGACCGCCGAGGCCGTGCGCGACGCGACTGGCGGTGTGGTCATGCCGATGGCCTATTCGACGTCACCCAAGGGACCGACCATCAAAGAGACCAAGAACGAGTTCGATGTCGTGACGCACTACACGATCAATCGGACCCAGGCGCTCGACCTCGTTGCCAAGCATTGTCGTAATCGGACCTGGCAGCTGGCGGGATACTCGCACTATGCCGGGATCGTGAAGACCCACCTCCGTGACATGATCCGTATCGAAGAGCCCGACATGGCTCCGATGTGGAACAAGATCAATGGTGATGACCACTTCTTCCACGCATGTGCTCTTCATCAGACAGCAGTTCGACTTCAAGCCGGCGTTGAGTTCAGTACAGATCAGCGTCAGACCGTGACCATCATGGGCGGGGGAAGGTTGTTCTTGCCTACCGGCAAGGCTATGTTCCCCGGCGCAGACCAAGCTGGAGTTCTAGGCTAGTGGCCGAAAGTCTCACCTCGAAGCTACTCGCCATCACGCCCTTCAAGAAGAAGGCGCGAGCGGGGGGCACGGCGATCACGCCGACCTTCAATCCGCAGAACCCGGACCAGGTTCTGACGCTCCCGCAGTACCGGGACCACCAGGACGACATTTTCCAGGATCGGCTGGCCGACAACAGCCAGACCCTGATGCGGAAGATGTTCATCTCGGATCCCGACGTCTCGGGCACCGTGAACGGCTACCTCACCCTGGCCGACACCCAGTTCATCGTCTACGCCGAGGACATCGACGGCGAAGTGGACGAGGAGAAGAGCCGCGAGCTGCAGCAGCTCGTGACCAAGCTCTCGTTCCAGACCGACTACACTCAGGGCTTCCAGCTGCGCCAGGTCTTCTACCAGCAGATCCAGGATCTGCGGTACATGCTCCTGCTGCGCGGCGCGATCGGCGGCGAGCTGGTCTTCGACAAGGGCGGCCTCCCGGACTACCTCCGGAACGTGGACATGGCCGGCATCCGTTGGCTGGAGAAGCAGGCCGGCGTCTACAAGCCCGGCCAGGTCGTGCCCGGCGTCTCGGACCCCGTGCCGATCGACACCCCGGCCTTCTTCGTCGCCTTCTACCGCCGCGACCCGACCCAGGCCTACACCACCTCCCCGTTCGTCGCCGTCATCAACACCGTGGCGGCCCGGCAGCAGGTCATCAACGACCTCTACCGGATCATGCGCGCGACCGGCTACCCGCGCATGGAGATCAAGGTCATCGAGGAGGTGCTCCTCAAGAATTTGCCCGCCAACCTCAAGATGGCCGGGCAGGAGCAGAACAAGCAGAACTGGCTCAACGACCGTTACGCCGAGATCCAGGGCGCGTTCGACGGGATCACCGCCGACCAATCACTGGTCCACTCGGACGCGATCGAGATGAAGATCTTGAACGAGAAGGCACCCGGCCTCTCGCTCAACATCGAGCCCATCATCAACGTCCTGAACGCGCAGAACCAGGCCGCCCTGAAGACGATGTCGACCCTGCTCGGCCGCGGGTCGGCCGGCGTCAACACCGGCTCCGTGGAAGCGCGCCTGGCCGCGCTCTATGCCGACCAGCTGAATGAGCCGATCGCCGACCTCCTGTCCCGGATGTTCACCTTCGTGCTGCACCAGTCCGGCTATGCCGGCTTCGCCCGTGTCGAGTTCGATCCGGCCGAGCTGCGCCCGTGGACGGAGCTGGAGCCCCAGCTCACCCTCCGCTCGCAGCGCCTGCGTCAGGATTTGTCGGACGGGCTCATCACCGACGTCGAGTACCACCTCTGGGTCCACAAGCGGCTTCCGCCGCCCGGCTCCCCGAAGCTGTCCGGCACCGGCTTCCTGTCGGTGGTCGAGGGTGAGGGCGACGCCGAGGGCGGCGGCACCACGCCCGAGGACGTCAGCCCGAAGACCGACAGCGTCGGCCGCGCATCGAGCCCGGCCCGGACCCGCGCCACCGCGACCAACCGCCGGCAGACCCGCCGGCTGGCCGCCATGAACCTGACCGGCCAGGCACTTCAACTGGCCCAGCAACACGCCGCACATTCCTAAGAATTAGGAATGTGAGTTGGATTTGTGTTGATGCAAAGGTCAGACCCTACTATTTGCGACGATGAACTGGCTGGACTTTCCTGATGAAGCAGATCGAACTTGACGACGCGCTTCGGGCCAAGCTCACAGAGCGTGCACCCGATGTTGACCCCGCGAAGATCGCGGTGTTTCGCGCGTCTGCGTTGTCGACTGCCCCCATCCGGAAGCGTCATCCGCTCTATAACGGCGCCGTCGTCACCGAAGCTCTTCTGACGGAGATGCGCGACGAACTGCACAAGGAAAGTCGCCCCCTCCAGATCATGCACGGCTCGTCTGATGGAGACCAGCTCCCCATCGGCCGTGTCTTCGACGCCGAACTGTCCCAGGGCACCGGCCCGAACGGCACCACCGAGCTGCGCACTCTCTTCTGGATCGACACCGAGCACCTGGAGCTGGTCAACAAGGTCAACTCCGGGACCATCGACCAGGTCTCGGTCGCCTTCCTCGCGAAGTCGATCAAGTCCAGCAAGACCGGCTTCGATTTCCTCGGCCCGAAGGCGACGTTCGAGAACACCTACCTCGGCGTCGACGACCAGGGGAACAAGATGGGCGTCGATGGCGCCCACGCGATCCTCGACGGCCTCGACGGCTGGTACGAGATGAGCCTCGTGGGGCAGGGCGGCGCGCTCGGCGCGAAGATCCTGTCTGGCGGCCAGCTCCATCTCTCGGCCTCGAACCAGGACGTGAGCCCTCTCGTCCTTCAGCTTTCCTCGGGCGCCGAGCCCACCCCGCCCTCGCCCACGCCCGAACCCCAGAAGGATCTCTTCGACATGGACGCCAAGGAATTTGCGGCCCTCATCGCCGAAAACGCCACGAAGCTCGCGAACGCCGAGGCCGCGAAGACCGCCGCCGAGACCCGCGCCACCACCGCCGAGGCCCGCGTCACCGAGCTGACGACCGAGGTCACCGCGCTCAAGAGCACGGACGACGCGAAGAAGGTCACCGAGCTGACCGCCCAGGTCACCGAGCTGACCACGAAGCTCACCGCCGCCGAGGCCCTGCCGGGCACCCTGCTCGCGCCGCTCTTCGCCATGTCCGGCCAGGTCACCGCCCAGCTCGACAGCGATCCGACCAAGGCCCAGGCCCAGGTCACCGCCCTCGGCGACAGCCTCAAGGCGCTCGGCGGCCGGCTGGCCGGCGGCATCGCCCCGGTCACCCTCGCCAGCGGCGCGCCGCGCGGCAATTCCGCCTTCAAGCGCTCGGCCTAATCGCCGGCCTGAACCCCACCACTCGTCTTTCTGGAGACCAGGCCCATGAGCGCCACGTTCCACACCAAGGTCCACGTCCACACCATCAAGAACGAGATGGAAAACCGGACGATGGCCTTCGCCAACCCGGAGAACCTGACCAAGGACCAGCTCGAAGGTCGCCTGGTCGAGCCGGATGCCGGCGTGCCTTGCGGTATGAAGCTGCTCACCGACGGCGCCCCGCTCGGCCGCCGCCATGCGCGCCTGGAGATCTTCGAGAAGCGCGGCCCCGGCAACGGCGGCGTGATCACTGCCCAGTTCTCCTATTCCGAGCTGGTGCCGGTCAAGGATGGCGACCCGCTCGCCCAGGGTGACACCCCGGTCGGCGCCGGCGCCGGTGAGGTGAAGCGCGGAGTGGCCGATCCGGCCGCTCCGTGGGTCGCCGAGATCATCACCAAGAACGGCAAGAAGTACGCTTCCATCGTCGCGATCTAATCGCGACGACCCCTTCAACGGTACGTCGTTCCGTACCATCAGCAAATCCCCGAGGAGTACGGGACTATGGATCTTCTGCCCCTGAACCAGCTCGTTGCAGCCCGCGCCGCCCCGGCGGTCGTGCTCGCCGGTCTGCTCGACAAGGACAACCCGGACGAAAGCGCCAAGGCCGGCTCGCGCCTGGTCCATAAGGCCAAGTCCTATGGCCTGGAGATGCGCGACTACCTGCGTCTCGCGATCGACCCCTCGCTGGCCGACGACCGCGCGCAGTACGAGGGCCTGAACGGCTACGAGAGCGCGCTGAAGCTGCTCAACCTCCCGGTCGGCAACGACCTGGACAGCGGCGTCGTGCTCGACCTCGCGTCGGACACCTTCTCCTACAACCCCGGCACGCGCGCCCTCTTCCCCGAGGTCGTGGATGACGTGGTTCGCTCGACCTCGCGCCAGGTCGACTACGAGAACCTCGAAAGCCTGATCGCGTCCTCGCGCACGATCAACGGCGTCGAGATGATCTCGACGGTCATCAACGACGAGAACCCCGAGGACTACAAGGTCTTCGGCCCGGTCTCCGAGTACGGCCGGTTCCGCATCGGGTCGATCAAGACGTCCGAGACCCGCGTCAAGATGTGGAAGATCGGTGGTGGCTACCGGACCTCTTACGAGTTCCAGCGCCGCTCCCGCCTCGACCTGCTCACCCCCTACGCAGCCCGCATGACCCGCGAGCTGAACCTGTCGAAGGTGGGCCTGGTCACCGACCTCCTCATCAACGGCGACACGGTCAACACCCCGGCCAACGTCGTCTACCAGTACGGCTTCGACGACACGGCCGATGGCCGCTTCGGCATCTCCAAGGCCGGCCGGATCTCCTACAAGCACCTCCTCGCCTGGCTCGTCCAGCGGGCGCGTGCCGGCGTGCCGATCGACACCGTGGTCGGCAACTGGGATGCCTACCTCGACTGGCTGTTCCTCTTCGCGGTCCCGACCGCGGACAGCAAGACCCGCACCGACGCCGAGAACCTGGCGGCCACCGGCTTCCGCATCGGCGGCGTGCCGATCCTGAACGGCCAGGTGAACTTCGTCCTCTCGACGACGATGCCGTCGGGGCAGCTGCTCGGCTACCGCCGGGCCGAGACGGTCGAGGCGCTGACGGAGGCGGGCTCGCTCATCAACGAGAGCGAGCGCGCGATCCAGACGCAGTCGATCACCTACGTGAAGTCGGAAGTCACCGGCTTCCGCCTGGTCTTCGGCGACACCCGCGAGATCTACGACTACGGCACCCCCAAGCCGTAATCTGAAGGTCAGCAACAGGCCCCCGGAATAGTCCGGGGGCCAAGTCGCAGGAGATCGACACCATGAAACTTCTCGTCGAGACGACGGGGGACTTCCAGCTGGTCCACAGCGAACTGCACGAGCAGGTCCGGGCCCAGGGCTTCTCCGTGATCCACAGCTCGCAGTGGGCGAACTCCCGCGTGAGCATCGGCCAGCTTCTCACCAAGGCGCAGCTGAACGACGAGGCGACGGATGCTGAGTGGCTGGAGACGCTTGAGCAGAGCGATTTCGACACCGAGCTGGCTGTGGCCAGCTTTGTCGATCGCTTCCCCGCCGACCGCGCCAGCGCCACCAAGGCCGAGCCGCCGCCCAAGCCCCAGACCAGCGAGCAGCTCAAGCACAACGCCCCCAAGCCGGCACCGGCTAAGGGCGGCCCCGCAAAGGCGTAACAGGATCGACCGGTGGACATCGTATCTTCAGCCCCCGTGACGCTTTGGGCCGACTTCGAGGCGTCGCAGGGTCTGCTGATCCCCGAAGCCGGCTCGGTCTACTACTCCCTCTACGACGCGACGGGCGCTGTGCTCGTCCTGAAGGGGGACTTGACCCCGGAGGCGGAAGCCACCGGGGTCTCCATTTCCATCGACGCCATCCACAACATGCTCGCGCCGACCCGCTCGTTCGAGCGCCGGCTGCTGACGCTGCACTGGATCGCGCAGGGCCGCTCCTACTCCCGCCGGCTCGGCTACCGCATCGTCCAGATGCCGCTTCATTCCGTCGTCCCGGACCAGGTCCGCGAGTATCTCGCGCTGGGCGAGGACGAGCTGCCGAACGAGGCCATCGACCTTTTCAGCGCCCAGATCCAACTGGAGGAGCTGGTCGGCAAGGAGGCCTTCACCTCGGCCATCACGTCCGGCACCATGCTGGAGCTGCGCGCCGAGCGCGCCCTCATTCTCACCGCCGCCAGCGCGCTCTTCCCGTCGCTCCGCTACCGGATCGCCCAGTCGAAGTCCGACGGCACCGCGAAGTTCGAGCGCCTGAAGGATCCGGCCGCCTTCGGCGAGCTGGTCGCGGCCACGGCCGGCGAGCTGGCCACCAACCTGATCGCCCTGCTGGGCCCGAACGCGCCAACCAACGTGGTCACGCCGTTCCTGCTCCAGCTCAGCACGATCACCACCGATCCGATCACCGGGAGCGCGCCGGTCGCCGCGGGGGTCTAACATGACAGGTGTCCTGCTGGCCCGGACCCGCGTCGAGCCCGAGACGCGGTTCCGGAAGGTCGATCGGCCGACCGAGTTCTTCGGCTCGCTCTTCCCGATCAACCCGACCGCGCTCCCGACCTCCGTCTTCATCAAGCCCCGGCTCGGCCTCCGTGTCCGGCCCGGCGCGCTGGTCGCCGCCCGCGACACCTTCCGCGATCCGCTCGATCGCGTACTGCTGGCCGGCAACTGGGATCTGCCGCTCTCGGCCGGCATCGGCTGGTCGCGCTGCCACGTCCTGTTCCAGCTGGAGAACCTGGTCTCCTGGCAGCGGCGCGAGACCAAGCTCGACCCGGTCACCCGGCAGCAGATCTCGGACGGCGCCCCCGTCGAGCTGGGGCCGATCTGGGCCAGCGTGGAGAGCTACACGCGCGGCGATGAGGATCCCGGCCTGCGCATCCCCACCGACCGGCTGCGGCTGATCACTGGGGCGCCGATCCGGCTGAACGACATCATCGACGGCAAGACCGTGAAGCGGCTCAACCACACCCTCGGGGTCTCGATCGCCGAGTTCGAGTGATGGCGGACCTGGCCCTCAAGTTCCGGGTCGGCGGCTCCGCGGCGGGCACCGCCGCCAGTGTGCCGGGCTTCGTCGGCAACCGCGCGGCGAAGATCCTGGCCCAGGCCGCTGAGAAGAAGGGGCTCGACCGGGTCATCCAGGCGATCCAGGCCCACGAGGGCCAGATCGTCGCCGACATCGCGGCCGACGCCGCCAAGTTCGGGGTCTCGGCCGCCAAGGTCTTCACCCGGATCCAGTCCCCGGCCACCGGCGCCGTCTCGATCTCGCTCGACGACGTCCACCGGGGCGCGGGCGTGTCCTCGACCGACAGCCTGTCGAAGCGCCTGCAGGGGAAGACGACAACCCAGTGGCAGGCGCTGACCCGCGCCACCATCGCGAACAAGCAGCGCCGGATGCGCCGTGCCCGCCGCGGCGGCGCGCGGGGCTCGGCCGGGAGCGCCAACACCTTCTTCGTGGACACGGGCGCCCTGCGGGACGTCCTGAACCAGTACCTCGGGCCGGCGCTCGTGATGATGCTCGACCCGAAGATCGTCGTGAAGCGCGGACCCCGGAAGGTGACGGCGACCATATCCGTTATGGCGCAGGCGTCCGGCCGGGAGAAGGCGGGCGTCACTGGGGCCAGCTTCCCCGGCGTGTCGGCGCCCGGCGTCCTGTCCCGGAACGAGAGCCTGTTCGTCCGCTACCTGAAGCGGGCCGGCGCGCGGGATGACCCGAAGCACCCACTCGCCTACAAGCTGGAGAACCCGCGCGGCGCGCACCGGCCGTTCCTTCAGAACACCCTGGCTTTCTGGATCAGCGTCAGGCTACCTGCTGTCCTGGAGAAGTCGCTCAAGTCAGCGCTCTCCCGTCGTCTGAAGAAGGTCCAGTAATGTACGCGCTCGCCCGCAAGTCCACTGTCCGCATGATCGTCGACATGATCGAAGACTTCGATCGTGCCTCGTATTACGACTGGGATGCACACGCCGAGGGGGCCGATCTCCCGAAGACGGACCTGATCGGACTGAGCGGCTTCGCCTGCTCGCTGGTCAATCCGTTCCATGACCTGACCTTCTCGGTCGCGATCATGGTCCATGACGATCCGAACCTCGGCCGCCTGGTTGACTACACCGATCGCTTCTACAATCGGCTGCTGGCTCACCAGCGCTACCCTGTCTATATGCCCGACGGCACGAAGGACAGCCACGAGATCATCTGCTTTGACGGCACGCAAGCCTCACCCATGAGCCGGGTAGACTTCCGTCCGACGATGGAGATCACAGTATCCGCCCGCCTGACGAAGGTGGGGGAATGGCAGGACTAATCGATGATTTCGACGCCTGCCTTGAAGAGGGTGTGGAGTGCCTTGCGCACGTCCTCGCTCTCCACCGCCAGGGCGGTCTCCAGTAGGATGACGATCTCCTTGGTGAGACTGCGCCCGTTCACACGGGCGCGCTCTCGAATAACCGCTTCGAGCGACGGCTTCATCAGAACCGTCATCGGCTTTTCACCGGCAAGTGTGGCCACAGCTTTCCTCATTCCTAATAATTAGGAAACCTGTTTGGACACCTACAGCGGCAGCACGTATATAGCAACCGAGATGCTGCCGCCCTGAAGTGGAGACTTGTTATGCAGCCCGGAACCGCCAAGACCACCAAGTTCAACTTCTCGACGGCAACCATCTGTCTCGCTCCGATGGCGCAGCAGAAGGCCATCGACCCGATCGCGCACTCGCTCGGCCTGGTCAAGAACGTCCGTGTCGAGAGCACGCCCTCGAAGGTGGACCTGACCCAGGGCATCACCAACGACGTCGTGGACACGACCGTCAACGGAATGGCCATCACCGCAGCCGGCGAGGTCTACGAATACACGGCGAAGAACTTCGCCTACGGCCTCTCGCAGGATCCGACCGGTCTCGTGACCATGTCCGCTCCTGTGGGCATCACCGGTCCCGTGGCCTCGGGCGCGACGACCGTCACCACGGCGACCGCCATCGGTGGCGCGGCTGTCGGCGACTGGATCTACATCCAGGAGAACCTGGACGACCAGATCCACGTCGCCAAGGTCTCGGCCGTGGCCGGCGATGCGCTCACCTTCGCGGGCTACCCGGTCCCGACCGGTCTCAGCTTCACCGCGGGTGCCCGCGTCGGCAAGCTGAACAAGATCAACGCCGATCCGAACAAGGCGAACAACAACTTCGCCGTCCGGATCCTCGGCGTCAGCGTCGATGGTAAGACCCCGATCGTCATGCACTTCCCGAAGGTGCGTGTGACCCGCGGCTTCACCATGGCCTTCTCTTCGGACAACTACTCGAACATGCCGTTCGAGTTCACTCCGATGGTGCCGGTCCCCACGGACCCCGGCTACGACCCGGACTTCCGGGACAAGATGTCGATCTTCACGGTCTAATCGCCGCGAATACTGCGAGGGTAGGGAAAGGCTCCGAGAAATCGGGGCCTTTCCTTTTATCCGCCAACTGCGTACATCTCCTCGATCAATTCTACGGGGTGCCGATGTCGACTTCATCTTCCGCCAAGGACACCGAGAAGGCGGGGCCGCCGCCCTCTCGGATCACCGTCGAGATGCCGGACGGCGACCGCGAGCTGTTCATGAGCTTCGGCCTCCTCAACGAGCTGGCCTCCTTGGTCGGAGGCCCCGAGGCCGTCCCGAACCTGTCCTTCGACGCGCAGATGTCCCGGACCGCGCTCTTCAGCGTGCTCGTGAAGCGGAACAAGCGCGGCACCCCCATCGACTTCGAGGATGACGACGATCCGGTGATCCCCGGCGACCTCTCGCCCGAGACCGCCGAGAAGATCCTCGATTGGGTGGCAGGCCACACGCTGGATTTTTTCGTCCGCCGGTTCGCGAACAGCGTGAAGCTGTTCGGGACGCAGGCGGCTCAGCTAGCGGAAGTCGGATCATCTCTGACTTCTTCTCCGAACTCAGCTGGGAAGACACACTCGTCTTAGTATTCAAACGTGCTCCCAGTCAGCTTTGCAAAGTTTACTGGAAGCACACGCTTGACGATCTACGTCGCATGAGCGGCACGTTCATTCGATACGAGATGGTCAAGGCGATGTCGGCCACAGAAGGTCTGATGTTCGTCGCGGGCAAGATCTTCGGGGAGAAAGAACCCGAGATCCAGGAAGTAAGTTCGGTAGACGAAATGCAGGCGCTGGCCCGAGAGATCAATGGCAGGTGAGAACGAAGTCGACGTCGATATTGGCGTCAGCGCTAACGAACTTGAACTCCAGATCCGTCGTACTTTCGAGTACATGAAAAGCGGTCTGGAGAGTGCTCGGCAGCTCCAGACTACGTTCGAACGCACGGCGCGCAGCGCGCGTGAGCTTCCCGCCGCCATCGCCGAGATGGAGGCGCGGCTCAAGCGCACTCGTGGCACGCCGGCCGCCCTCGGTCTTCCCGAGCAGATCTCGACCAACCGCGACCAGCTGAAGCGCGACGTTGATCTCCTGGAGAAGGAGATCCAGCTCCAGAAGGAGCTGAACCTCGCGCGCCAGGCTGGCCGCCGCGCCGCCGACGCCGCGCCGCTACCCGACGGCCGGACCGTCGGCCAGGCCCGCGCCACCGAGGCCGCGCTGAAGGATGCCATCACCGGCATCAACACGACCGCCGACCAGATCACCGCCCGCCTTTCGCTCGCCACCAAGGCGGCGATGGAGCGGATGCTCAACGCCACGGGCGACGCGATGCGCGCCTCGCTGGCCAATGCCGACCAGCGTGTCCGGTCCCAGATCGCCGCCCAGGCCGTTCCCGGCTACGGCGACGCCCGCGTCACCAACACCATCGTCAGTGCCCAGCGCGCCGTCGCGCTGGCCGGCCGGGGCTCGACCCTGGAGGAGCGGGACGCCAACGCGCGCGAGCGCCGGCAGGCCGAGGAAGAGAACCGGCTGCGCACGCTCGCCGCCAACCGCACCCGGCGCGATGCCGAGCGGGAGAACGCCGAGTTCGATCGCACCCGCCGCGCCGCCGCGCAGAACGAGCGCCGGCAGGCCGAGGAGGAGAACCGGACGGTTGACGCCAACTGGCGGCGCATGCGCGCCCAGGCCGATTGGGACAACCGCAACTTCGACATGCGCCGCCGGGCCTCGGACGCCGAGTACAAGACGGCCGACGCCCGCCTGCGCGCCGAGGCGGCCGACCTGAACCGGGTCCACACCGCCGAGCGTAATCGGCAGCGCCGGGACGCCGAGCGGGAGAACCGCGAGCGCACCCGCGAGGAGGTCGCCCGCCGTACCCCGGAGAATGCCTACCGCGAGATCGCGCGCCGGGAAGCCTTCGGCCGCAACACCGGCCTGGACTACGACCAGTTCCGGCAGCGCATCGTTGATGAGCGCCTGACCGGCGGCCAGCAGGCCCAGATCCTCCGCGAAGCCCGCGGGCAGGTCCAGGCGCAGCGTGCCGCGGAGCGCGGCGCGCGCGGCGACCCGGCCGCCCAGGCGCAGCGTGGCTTCGAGAACCAGAACGCTCGGTTCGGGCTCAACGGCGGCGCCGACCAGTTTGCCTTCCAGGCCCGGCTCGCCGCGAACTACGCGACGTTCGGCCTGATCACGACCGCGATCCAAGGCACCCTGGCCGCGCTGGTCCAGTTCGACGAGGGCCTGAAGCAGTTCCAGGCCATCACCGGCACCACCAACACGGAGATGGAGAAGTTCCGGACCAACCTGCTCGGCGTCGCCGCCGACAGCAAGTTCTCCGTGAACGAGATCACCCAGGTCGCCGTCGCCCTCGGTCAGACCGGCCTCGCCGCTGACGGCGTGGTCAAGGCGCTCCAGCCCGTCATGAACCTGGCCGCCGCCTCGGGCTCGACGCTGCAGGAGGCCGTCGAGGCGATCACCGCGGTGCTCGGCGCCTACAACATGGAGGCCTCGCGCGCGGGCGACGTGGCCGACGTCTTCGTGGCCGCCCTGAACCGGACGAAGCTGACCATGGGTCAGCTGCAACTCGGCATCCAGTACGCCGCCAACATCGCGCGCGACAGCAACGTCTCGTTCTCGGAGCTGACGGCGTCGATCGGCGCCATCGCCCAGGCCGGTGTGCGCTCGGGCTCGACCATCGGCACCGGCATGCGGCAGCTCATCACCGAGCTGTCCTCGCCGACCGAGAAGCTGCGCGGCGTGCTGAAGGAGCTGGGCATCAGCCTGGAGGAAGTGGACCTGCGCACGCAGGGCTTCACGACCGTCCTCACCAACCTCCAGGCCAAGGGCTTCGGCACGTCCGAGGCGCTTCGGTCCCTGGACCTGCGCGCCGCCGCGGCCTTCTCGGCCCTGGCCGGCCAGACCAACAAGATCGCCCTGCTGGAGCAGGAGTTTTTGCTCACCTCGTCGGCCGCCGAGAGCGCCGCCAAGGCGAACGAGAGCTTCAGCGCGTCCTCGCAGCGCTTGATCAACACGCTCTTCGCCCTGGCCGACAAGGGCTTCCGTCCGCTCGTCGAGCTGATGGCGGTCGGCGCCGGCAAGAGCGCCGACCTGCTGAAGGGGCTGACCGACACCGGCAACACCCTGCCGCTCGTCGCCGCCGGCCTCGGCTCGGTCGCGGCGGCGGGCGCCGCCCAAAAGATCACCAACCTGGTCGCCGGCCTGGCCGGCCTCTCGGGCATTGCCGGCGGTGGGCTGTTCGCGACCGGCATGGCGACCGGCGTCCTGCCCGTTGCCGCGACCATCGCGGCCGGCGGCGCGCTGCTCTACTTCTTGTCCCAGGTCCAGAACGAGGCCGATAAGGCGCGCGAGCGCCTCGACCAGCTGAAGGCGGTCGAGAACGACCTGATGGCTCGGCAGCAGTCGATCCAGACCAACGTCGGCGACATCGACAAGCGCCTCCAGACCCTGATGGATCGCCGGGAGCGGTTGAACGCCGACCCCGTGCTGGCCCGGAACGCCGTCATCGACGCGCAGAAGGCCTTCGGCGACCTCGGTCTCGTGATCGAGGGCGGCTCCAACAACATCGACGGGCTGATCGCCGCGCTGCAGAAGCTCCGGGGCGAGATGTCCCAGGAGATGCCACGCATCCTTGAGCAGCAGCTGGAGGGCATCAACCAGCAGATCGCCCAGCTCCAGAAGCTCCAGGAGCTGGAGGCCAAGCGCCGGCAGACCGAGGGCCGCCGGACCACCAATGTCGGCGACGTCGCCCGCGGCGCTGAGCCGGTCTTCAGCGATGGCCGGATGGCCGAGATCGCCCGGCTCGGGCCGGACTTCGCCGAGGTGGCCGGCTACCTGACCGGCGGCTCGCAGGTCAATCCCGAGGACGCCCGCGGCTCGACCGCCGGGCTGACCGGGCGCATCTCTGCGCAGCTCCAGACCCTGCGCTCCGCGCGCAACGACGCCCGGCTCGACACCACCATGTCGCCGGGCGACCGCGCCGCCGTGATCAAGGATCTCGACGCCCGGATCGACACCGTCGAGAAGGTGTTCAAGGACTTCCTCGATCTCGTGGCGCGCGTCGCCAACGAGCAGGCGCTGCGTGTCCGCGCCGAGGTCGTGAACGGTGACATCCAGGCCGCCGCGATCCGCGCCACCCCGCAGTTCGACCAGCTGTCGCGTGACCGGCTCCAGATCCGCGGGCAGCAGGACGCAGCGATCCAGGCCGCCCGGTCCGGCTCGCGCGGCGGCGCGGCCTTCGACGCCATGAAGGCGGCGGCCCACTCGACCGACGACATCGTCAACGCCAAGCTCAAGGAGATCGAGGCGGCCAAGGAAGCGGCCATCGCCGAGGGCAGCACGCGCGAGAACGCCGAGGCCGCCTATCGCGAGCTGACCGACCTCTACCGCGGGATGCTGAAGGGTGCGACCAAGGAGGTCCGGGACCAGTTCGCCGCCGCGGCGCCCGAGATGCGCGGCGTGCTGCAGGCGCAGATCCGTACCGACGAGGCCGCCCTTAGCCTGGTCGCCCGGCAGGCCGCGACCTCGCGTGATGCATCGCGCGTCGCCGAGTACGAGGCCCTGGCCAAGTCCACCCAGGCCGAGATCAACAAGGCGCGCGAGAAGCTCTTCCAGATCGAGCAGGGTCCGAACGCCGACCAGGTGATCGAGAACTCGCCCGAGTTGAAGGAAAAGCGCGAGGAGATCCGTCAGGCCGGCCGGGATAAGCTGGTCGCTCTGGGCGTCACCTACGCCGAGATCCACAAGCGGCTGCAGGATCAGCTGCTCAGCTACCGCGTGGAGGGTGAGACCGAGCGGAAGAACCTGCTCGAAACCCAGATCAAGGGGCTGGAGAAGGTCCGCGACGACGCGAAGTCGACGCCCGAGCAGATGCGCGCCGCGGTGGTCGAGATCAATCGCCTGCTCGGCGAGGTCGCGAACATCGGCAAGGGGATCAACTCGCTCCAGGCCGACCGCGAGGCGCTGAAGGTTCCGCAGGGCGTGATCCCGCCGAGCCCCGCCGTGCTCGCGACTTTCCAGCCTGGCTCTGTGAAGCAGCGCATCGTGGATGAGATGCGCGCGAGCGGCGCCGATGAGCAGCGCATCCGCTACGCCTTGGCGACCGGTCAGATCGAAACCGGCGGCTACGCGCCGGACGTGATCTCGGGTGCCCGGCGCTCGCCGACCGGCGCCACCGGTCTGTTCCAGTTCATGCCCTCCACCTGGGAGAAGATGTACGGGACCAACAAGGTCGACACCGACGTCTCGGCTCAGATCAGGGCGCTCCAGCAGTTCACGAACCGCAATGCTGGCACCTGGCAGTCCAACATGGGCCGGGCGCCGTCGGCGGAAGAGCTGTACCTGATGCACCAGCAGGGCGCGGCCGGCGCGATGTCGCTGGTCCGCTCGGGCTCGGGCTCGGCCTGGGACGCCCTGACCGAGGCGCGCGGTGGCGGCGCCAAGGCGCGGAGCGTCGCGGAGCTGGCGATCACCAAGAACGGTGGTCGGCTGGACATGACCAGCGACGAGTTCGCGAACCTGATCCTCCGGAAATTCCGGAACGCCGAGAACGCGGTCGGCAACCCGTTCGGCACGACCGGCATCGAGGAGGTCAAGCGCCGGCAGCAGACCGCCAACGACCGCACGGCCGAGGAAGAGGACAACCGCAAGGCCGAGAACGCCCGCAAGGCGCGCGAGAGCGAGCGCGCTCGCACCATCGCCGAGTTGAAGGCCCAGGACCGCACGCTCACCGAGACCTACGAGACGCAGGTCGCGCTGGCCAAGCGCGTGCAGGATCCGGCCAACTCGGTCAGCGCCTCGAAGGAGGCGTTCGGCACGCTCGGCCAGCTTTATGCCAACGCCCGCAAGAGCGACGAGAGCGGCCGGTTCGGCCAGAACCCGGACCAGATCGCGGAGACCGATGGCAACACCCGGCGGCGCTTCGGCGAGCTGTACGCGCAGCAGGGCCTCGGCCAGGCCGAGGCCGTCGGCCGGACGGTGCAAAAGCGCTACGCCGACGAGCTGAAGCGCCTGGAGGATCAGCGCAAGGAGCTGGAGCGGCCCGAGAACATCGGCCGCGAGGGCAACACCGAACGCCTGAACATCCTGAACGAGGAGATCAACCAGCTCCAGAAGCGCAACGAGCTGACCGGCACCTACCAGGCCAACCAGGCGAAGATCGTCGCCCTGGAGCAGGCCCTGAAGGAGATGGGCGAGCAGGGGCTCGGCAACGAGCGCGCTGCCCTGTCGCTGAAGGAGCGCATCCGCGACCTCACGGCCGAGCAGAAGGGCTTGGAGGAGAACGCCAACTTCGCCGGCACCCAGGCTCGCACGCAGAAGACCTACGGCGAGGCCTTCACGGGCGCGCGGGACAGCTTCCTGAAGAGCCGGGGCGTCCTCGACATCCGCGGCCAGGTCGTCGAACCGGTCGTCCAGGCGCAGCGCGAGCTGGAGACTGCGCTCAATACGATGGGCGGCGCGTTCGACAGCTTCTTCACCAACCTGTTCAGCGGGACGATGAAGGCCGGCGATGCTCTGAAAAAGTTCGCGACCGACATCCTCGGCGGGCTGATGAGCCAGCTCTCGAAGAGCCTGACCAACGACATCTTCAAGTCGCTGCTCGGCGGTGGCGGCGGCAAGGGTGGCGGTGGTCTGCTCAGCACCATCTTTGGGGAGATGACTGGCTTCAGCTTCTTCTCGGGCGGTCCTGGCATGTACCTCGGCGGCCCGATCCGGATGGCTGGCGGCGGTGCGGTGCCGGGGACCGATGCGGCGCTGCGCGACCGCGACAGCAAGCTCATCCTGGCCCAGCCCGGCGAGTTCCTGCTGCGCAAGTCGGCCGTGGACGCCATCGGCGGCGACACGCTGAGCCAGGTCAACGCCCTCGGCGGGAAGATGGCGGCCCGTGCGCCGGCCATGTCGGTCCCACGCGCCGGCAGCTCGGCCCAGGCCAACGCTTCGGTCTACGTGGTGTCGCCCGACCAGGTGCCGCCGCCCGGCCCGAACGACATCGTCCACTTCGTGGCCGACAACATGAACCGCGGCGGCGCTCTGGCGCAGCTGGTCAAGCAGATCACCGCGAGGGGCTGACGTGCCGCTTCCTGTATTCGACTTCCCCTACCACACGCCGCAGGATGAATATCCGGGCGGGTCGACAGTCAAGTTCGGCCGAGGCTACCGCTTTGCTGCTCGTCCGAATGGTCCGGACGAGATCATCACGCACCTCCACTTCGAGACGATGTTCGTCTACCAGGAGACGGCCGGCGGACCTCCGAACCGGAGCGTCGATGCCTGGCTGAACATCTTCGCGCTGGAGGATTTCTACAAGCAGGTCCGCATGCACGGGCCCTTCACCTACAACCACCACACCTCCGGACTGGTCACGGCACGCTTCAGCAAACCGCTGGTCATGCCGAAGACCAAGAAGGACGAGCCCGGCAAGGTCGGTGGCAAGACCGTCGGCGGCGTGGCATACCGGCTGCACCAGGTCGAGCCGTTCGACATGGAAATTCTCTGGACCCAAGCCTGATGGCCGTTCCCAGTTCACACGTCGACGAGGGCTTGAAGCTCACCGCTGATGGTGAGGTCGAGCTTTGGGAGATCGCGCTCAAGAACATCCCCGGCAACGCCGTCGCCGTGCTGCGCTTTCGCGACGGCCCGATGGGTCAGACGACCTCGTGGAACGGCAAGACCTGGGAGCACTTTGCGGTCAAGCTCAGCGGCTACAAGAAATCGGCCGAGGCCGAGCGCAGCCGCCCGACGCTTCGACTGATGAACCCGCTCGGCGTCTTCAACGCACCGGCTTTCAACCGGCAGTTCGACGGCGCGGTCATCCAGCGCTACATCGTTCTGCGCGATCACCTGGAGCGGAACCTCTTCATCGCCAACAACGAGATCTTCTTCATCGGCCGCGTGAAGGACATCATCGCGGGCCAGTCCATCAGCTTCGAGCTGCGGACCCTGTCCGACGGCCCGGACCAGCTGGTGCCGGCGCGCATGTACATCCCGAGCGAGGGCTTCCCCTTCGTCACCCTCTGAGGAGCCATATCCGATATGCCCAGCCGTCGCCCTCCCTTCGGCCGCATGGTCCGCTACGTCACGCACCGGGCCGAGGTCGTCACCGGCATCGTGACCAGGGTCGACATCGGTGTCGAGAACCGGGTCAACATTCTCCTGTTCCGGGACGGACCGGCCCAGGAACACATCCAGCCCCACGTCGAGGATGTGGACTACGCCCCGGTCGATCCGACCGGCAAGATCGTCGAGAACAGCTGGCACTGGCCTCCCCGTGATTAAATACGACGGACTGATCGGCCGCGAGTTCTCGCATGGCACCGTAGACTGCTACGCTGTCATGCAGGACTTCTTCCGCCTGAACTTCGGGATCGACACACCCAACATCGCCCGGCCGGATGCTTGGTGGGATCCCGATGCCGAGGGCAAGCACCTGAACCTCTACATGGATCACTTCCAGGATTGCGGGTTCTCGCTGTTCAACGGGCACCCGCGCCATCGCCAGCCCGGCGACGTCATCCTCATGGCGATCCGCGCACCCGTGGCCAACCACGGCGCCATCCTGCTGCCGAACGACCAGATCCTGCACCACCTGGTCGGACAGCGCAGCTGCATCGAGACCTACAACCGGCCGCTGTTTCGGGATACGACGGTGGCGGTGCTTCGGCATCCGCAAGTCGACCCCAACCGGTTCATGGAGGAGGTCGAGATCGATGTGCTGACGCTGCTTCCCGATAACATTCGGAAGCAGGTCGAAGAGGCTAGACAGGAACGGCTTGATGTTTGACCCGGCGGTGCTGCAGGAACTCTACGTCGATGATGTAACCGCGCCCGAGCGCTGCGGCTTCATCGTCGACGGTCAGGTCGTCGAGGTGAAGAATATCTGCCACGAACCGGCAGATGGGTTCGATATTTCCGGCGAAGACCTGCTGGCCTACTCTGAAAAGGCAGAGGCTTCTTGGCACACTCATACTGGGACCAACTCCAATCTGACCCAGGATGACCGCACGAGTTTCTTGCATTACCCTTCGCTTCGGCACTATATCATCGGCTCCGATGGCGTGGCCTGCTACGCCGTAGATCAGGGGCAGGTTGTCCGTGCTTCGACGCATTCATCTTCACGGCAACCTGAAGAGCATTCACCCCGAGGTCATCGAGATCCACGCGGAAAGCGTCGCGGAAGCTCTGAAGGCGATCACGCGCCAGCTGCCGGGGTTCGCCGGAAACGCAGTGACCGGGCCGCTGCGGGTGAAGGTGGTCGGGTTCGAAAGCCTCGAAAGTCTGATCGTCCCGAGCAGTCAGCGTGACCTGCACCTCTTCCCGCAGCTGAACGGCGGGAAGAACGGCGGCTTCTTCCAGGTGCTCATTGGCGCCGTCCTGATCGCCGCCTCGTTCCTGCCCATCGTCGGCCAGACCTTCGCTCCGATCCTGCTCAAGGTCGGCATCATGATGGTGCTCGGCGGCCTGCTGCAGATGATCAACACGCCCAAGCGTGACAACAAAGACAGCGTCGAGAAGAAGAGCCACTATCTGGGCTCTCCCAAGAACACTGTCGAGATCGGCACCCGTATTCCGATCCTCTGTGGCGAGGATAAGATCGGCGGCCATTACCTCTCGTTCAACATCGACGCCGTCGATACTGGGGTTGTTTGATGGGGCTCGCGCTCAAGGGCCGGAAGTCGTCGTCTTCGACGAGCCGGAAAGCCACCCGCCACGACGATACGCTGTTCGGTCAGGACACCGTCGAAGCCATCCTCGGCTTGTCCGAGGGCCCGATCCTCGGCCTCAAGGACGGCGCCTCGACCTTCTTCCTGGGCGACGTGCCGCTGCTCGATAAGGGCACGCAGACCCCGAACATCTCCAACTTCGAGCTGCGCGTCCTGCGCGGCACCAACCCGGCTGACACGATCCAGCCGAACCTCGGTGGCATCGCCTCGACGAAGAACGTCGGGCTCGACCTGCGCGTCGCCGATCAGACCATCGTGGTCAACCTCGACAAGACCCAGATCGACTACATCGACCTGCGCTTCGTGGTGCAGCAGCTGTTCGCGGTCTCGCCCGAGGGCGGCGAGTTCCCGTTCGACGTCCAGTTCAAGGTCGAGGTCAAGCCGCGCTCCGCGAGCACCTGGCAGATCCCCTTCAACAACGAGGAGCCCGAGCCGGTTGTTGAGGACAACGGCGGCGGCACCTACCGGCCGAGCACCCGCACGCCCGGCATGGTGGTCAACGACGCCTACCGCGAGACCTACACCCAGTCCGCCCAGCCGGTCGCCGGCAAAGTCGTCGGCGCCATGTGGTTCAACACGGGCACGCCCGAGTGGACCCCGAGCATCTGGAACGGCGCGGCCTGGGCCGCCCCCAGCAACCTCACGCTCGACAGCGACGGCGGCTACCCGGTTTGGCGTTGGATCGATTTCGACGGCGCGATCCGGCAGGCCTGGTACTCGGGCGATGGCCGCGTGCCGCCCCCGGAGAAGATCGCCACCAGCGACTTCCTGCTGACGCCCGCGACCGGCGAGCAGATCTACAGCTACAACGACACGGCCTGGGTCGGCTTCCAGACCTGGAACCAGGTCGCGCCGGCCGCGCCGGGCGTCATGACCATCAGCGGCCTGGCTCGCCAGGCCTACCCGAAGGAGTACCGGATCCCGGTCGCGCGGATCAACGAGCCCTACGACGTGCGGGTGACCCGCATCTCCCCGGTCTCGACCAAGACCGCCTTCCGGAACATCAACTTCGAGAGCGTGCAGGAGGTCATCCGGGGCAGCGTGTCCTTCCCGGACCTGGCCGTCGCCTGGCTGACGATCAAGGCGACCGACACCTTCACCTCGATCCCCGACATGACGGGCATCTACCGGGGTCTCGTGATCCCGGTCCCTTCGAACTACACCTTCGACGAAGCCACCAAGTCCGGCACCTACACCGGGCTCTGGGACGGCTCGTTCAAGATGGCGTACACGAACAACCCCGCGTGGCACGCCTACAACTTCATCATGAACTCCCGCTATGGCAAGAACTCCTACTATCCGGAGGTCGCCGACAAGTGGGATTACTATGAGTTCGGCAAGCACTGCGACAAGTACAAGTTCCGCTTCAACGAGTACATCACCGAGCCGCGCTCGCTCAACGAGCTGATCAACTACATCGTCGGCATCGCCGGCGGTCGGTACATCGATCGCGGCGACGGCTACTCGACTGTTCTGTGGGATGCCGACGACCAGATCGCCCAGGCGATCTTCGCGCCCGAGAACACCGAGGAGGGCGCGTTCACCTACTCGCTGACCGACGTCACCGAGCAGAAGAACGACTTCAAGGTCTCGTTCAAGAACCCCGAGCTGAACTACCGCGAGGACCGCATCCGGGTCTTCGACCAGAACAGCATCGACGTGCAGGGCCGGAACCCCGAGGAGTTCGTGGCGGTCGGTTGCCGCGACCCCGAGGAAGCGGTCAAGCGCGGCCGGCTGCGCCTGGCCACCGCGCTCACCGAGCGCATCATCGTCTCCTTCAAGACGAACCGGATCGGCCGCTACCTGCAGCCGTTCCAGGCGATCCTCGTTGCCGACGACCAGTCCACCAACGTGATCTCGGGTCGCCTGAAGAACCCGGACCCGACACCGGTCGGCGCGAGCCGCCTGCCGCTGCGCGACCAGATCTACCTCGAAGCCGGCATCTCCTACAGCGCCCAGTTCACCATCTCGGATGGGAACGGCGGCGTGAAGGTCGTCTCCTACCCGCTCACCGTGGTCACGCCCGGCCTGCAGAGCGAGCTGGTGCTGAGCCAGGCCGTCGGCGAGGCGCTGCCGGAATACGCGGTGTTCTCGATCGGCACGCCGAAGGCGTTCCGGATCACGAGCATCGATCCGAGCGACGACAATCCCGACATCGTCGACATCACGGCGATCGAGATCAACCGCCTGAAGTGGGCCTTCGTCAACGGCGAGGTCACGCTGCGGGACATCCTCCCGTTCCAGACCGGTGCGCTCTCGAAGTTCGTCTACCCGCCGACCAACGCCAAGATCACGCCCGAGATCTCGACCGACGGGAAGCTCTCGCTGGTCACGACCTGGAACCCGACCGAGACCAAGCTCAACCGCGGCTACCGGGTCTACCAGTCGATCAACGGCGAGCCGATGAACCTGGTCTACGAGGGCGACCAGCTGCTGCACCGGCAGCAGAACCTCGTGGCCGGCACCTACGTCCACTCCATCGTGGCCGTGGGTCTCGACGGCACAACCGAGAGCGCGCCGATCACCGTCCAGTACATCGTGGCCAACGCCGGCTCGATGCGCTCGGTCTTCGCGCCGACGAACCTGCGCCTGGTCGACGAGCCCGAGGCGCCGCTCTTCCACGCCATCGATCCGCGCTTCACCTGGGACGCCTCGGCCGACCCGCTGGTCACCAAGTACCGGGTTGAGGTGCTGAACGCTGCGAGCCAGGTGGTCCACGCCGAGACCATCTCCAACCTGCTGCTCTTCACCTACACCCTGGCCGCCAACCGGGCCGACAACGGCGGCATTCCGCTGCGCCAGTTCACGGTGCGGGTCCGCGCGATCGACATGATCGGCAACCTGTCCGATCCCGCCGTGCTCGTGGTCAGCCACCCGGCGCCGGTCGCCCCGAGCCTGTCCCTGACGGCCACGTCCGAGGTGGTGTTCGTTCGGACCTCCGAGCCGACCGGTGACTGGGCCGGCACGCTCGTCTTCATGGAGAAGGTGCCCGGTTACAACCCGGTCATCACGACCCCGCGCGCCGACCAGCGCTCGACCTGGTTTTCGCTGCCGGCTGAGACCGAGCAGACCTACTATGTCCGCGTCGCCGCCTACGACAGCTACGGCAAGACCGGCCTGAACTACTCGACCGAGGAGGTCATCAAGGCCACCAACCTGCTGTTCGATCCCGAGGCGCCGTCGATCCCCGGCCAGCCGTTCGTGGTCGAGAACGTCATCGACGTCGCCCCGGATGGCACCGCCACGAGCCGGATCACCATCGGCTGGCCGCCCGTGTCTTCGTCGAACCTCGGCTACTACGAGGTCATGCTGGCCGCCGGCAACAATCCGCCCGAGGACCAGTACGTCGGCGGCAACACCACCGAGGGCGATCGGATCACGTTCCGCGGCCTGATGCCGGGGCGCGACTACAGCTTCGCGATCCGCGCCCAGAGCAAGAACGGCTTCGCCATCTCGGAGCGCTCGCCGGTTCTCGTCGTCACCGCGGCGGCCAACACCGTTGCGCCCTCGCTGCCCACCGACTTCACGGTCGAGGCGTCGTTCGAGGGTGCAAACCTCGCCTGGACCAACCCGCCCGAAAAGGATCTGCGCGGGATCGAGGTGTGGGCCGGTGACACGCCCGAGACCACCAGCCGTTTCACGGAAGTGCCCGCCCCCGGCTCGTTCTTCCGCTACCCGATGAGTGGCGCGACCACGAAGTGGTTCTGGCTGCGCGCCATCAACACCTCGGGCACGCCGGGTAACTTCGCCGGCCCGATCTCCGCGACCAGCCCGCTGATCCGCGCCGCCCAGCTGGCCAACGAGATCATCGACGAGACCAAGGTCGCGCAGTCGCTGCTCATCAACCGGCCGGTGGACGTCCTGCCGGCCGCGAAGGCCTCCGAGCAGGTCACCTATCAGGGCAAGCTCTACCGCTGGGACGCCGTCACGAACGCCTACGTGCCGATGGTGCGGGCGCTCGACATCGAGGGCAAGGTCGTCGCCGCCCAGATCGAGACGGTCAACAAGGAGGCCATCGCGGCGGCTCTGGCCGCCTCCGCGATCCAGACCTCGCAGTTGGAAGGCAACCTCGCCGTAACCCGCCTCGCCGGGCAGATCACGGCCGACCAGATCGAGAACCGGGCCCTCACCGCCGCCAAGTTCGCGGAGGGGCTTTCGCCGATCCAGGACGTGGATGCGCTGCCGGACCCGGCGACGTGGACCGGCTCGTCGTTCCTGCGCCTGCGCTCGGACGGCAAGCTCTACCGGCTCAGTGCCGGCGCCTGGACCAAGAACGTCGACATCTCCGACACCGTGGGCACCGTGCCCGAGGACCGCCTGCCGGCCTTCAACGCGGCCAACCTGTATGGCACGCTCGATCAGGCCCGCATCAACTCCATCGCGGCCTCCAAGATCCTGCCGGGCCTGACCGCCGATCAGATTGACAGCATCCACGCGGTGCGGGTCTTCGGGCAGTTGACCGGTGCCACGATCCAGACGTCGCAACTGCTGGGCTCGATCGTCAAGACCCAGATCTCGGACGGGGCGATCTCGACCCCGAAGCTGGAGGCCGGGGCGGTCACCGCCTCCAAGATGACGGTCGCGTCGGCGAACTTCGCCTACAACCCTGACCTGTCGCAGGGCACGCGGGGCTACCGGATCTCCTGGGAGCCCAATATCCCGAATGGGTCGGAGATCCACGTCGAGCCCAACAACTACGCCCCGGACGGCCACAAGGCGCTCGCCATTCGCGCCTTTGGCACACCTCCGAACAACGCCCTGGTGCAGGTCGAGAACTCCTTTGTCAGCCCGGATGGCACCGAGAGCTTCTATCCGATCACTGGCGGCAGAACCTACGAGGTTTCGGCCTGCCTCTCCACACACCGCTGTTCCGGCTACCTCGTTGTGCTCGCGCTCGACGCGAGCAACGCAACGGTCGGGGAGTGGCACTCCAACCATGTCGTGAACGTGCAGGCTGGTCGCGCGACCTATGCCGAGTATCCGAAGGGCAAGGTCGTCGTCACGGTGCCGGCTACCGCCGTGCGCCTGGGTGTGTTCATCCGCCTTGCAGCCCCGACTGCGACGGATCCTTACGTCTTCATGTCGTGCCTGATGATCGCCTCCTCGGTGGCGGGTCGGACGGTGGACGACATCACGCCCTACTCCCCGCCCGGTGTCACGACGATTGAGGGTGGCAACATCCTCACGAACTCGCTGCACGCCACCCGGATCATCGCGGACACCATCACGGCCCGCGAGATCAAGACCGACGCCATCGAGACCCGCCATATCAAGGCTGGCGCCATCGAGACCGTCCACATGGATGCCGGGACGATCAACGCCTCGGTGCTGGTCGGTCTCTCGATCAAGGCCGGGCACATCGACGCTGGCCAGATCACGACCTCGAAGCTGGCGATCCGCTCCAGCAACCTCGCCTACAACCCGGACTTCGCGAACGGTCTGAGCGGGTGGTTTTCGTACTTGGGCAGCTATCCCGGCACCGAACTCGCGGAGTTCGGTATCGACACACAATGGTGCCCGAGCGGCTTCAAGGCCGTACGGATCCGCACCACGCGCACCGGGGCTCTGCCGGGGACGCAGTTCGGTGTCCATCTCGGTGTCATCTCTTCCGACAACGTCTACGACATTTACCCGGCAAAGGCGGGCACCACCTACGAGTTCTCGGCCTTCATGTCGAACCACCGCTGCACGGGGTGGCTCTACGTGGACTACGTGAGCAAGAACGCGGATGGCACACTCAACTACCTCCTGAACAGCATCGGTGTGCTGCCCAATGGTTCGGGCGGCGGCCAGGGCGGAAGCCCTGACACCTACCCCCGGATCAAGCTGATCGCCACGGCGCCGGCCGGGGCGACGCACGCCGTCATCTACTTCATGGGCCGTGATCCGACAGGGCCGGAGCCGCCGTTCATCTTCGTGTCGGGCTTCATGATGGCCGCGTGCCCGGCCGGCACCACGGAGACCAGCCCCTATGTCGCGCCGGGTGTCACCGCCATCGACGGCTCGGGGATCATCACGAACACGTTGCAGGCTGGCAAGATCGTGGCGGGCTCGATCACGACCCGTGAGTTGAACGTCGCCAACATCTTCGCCGACAGCGCGGTCATCACCAACATCAGCTCCCGCGTCCTGATCACCGATGCGATCAAGACCGAC
>Ga0308157_10002924_pt1 | contig 26342 bp, 24 predicted proteins | sample PhyBR1_FD_201035 | JGI IMG/M metagenome (GOLD analysis project Ga0308157, IMG submission 201035) | Phyllosphere microbial communities from UC Gill Tract Community Farm, Albany, California, United States - DLSLB.R1 | ecosystem: Host-associated > Plants > Phyllosphere > Unclassified | place: USA...
GAGTCGACACTCGCACGAGCAGAGTGGGACATGCGCCGGCGCGTGTAGGTCGACAGAGCCTCGATGTACCGCCTGGATCCCTCGGCGTAGAGCACCCCCATCGCCAGCGACGACTTCCCCGACCCCGACACCCCTGCAATCGCGACCAGCCGCCGCAGCGGAACATCGACATCGATGTTCCGCAGGTTGTGCATCCGCGCGCCCCGCACCGCGGTCACCAACGGGCCCCCCGCAACGGGCCGGCCAGAGTGTTCACTATCCATCGGACCTCCAAGTTGTCAGGCACCGCGTTCACAGCACATGTACATTCCATGTCAACTATATCCGGTAGACTGGTGTCGCCACCGCGTGTCCATGCGGCGAGTCGAAGAGTTCCCCGTACGGGGAAGAATAGGAGCGGGTCATGAGTGTCCCAGCAATCGGTTCAGTGTCCTGGTTCGAGATTGGAAGCGACAAGCCCGAGGAGGTGAAGAAGTTCTACAGCGAGCTGTTCGGCTGGCAGTTCAAGCTCAACACCGACCTCGAAGGCGTCGAATACCACGCCGCCATCACTCCGGGCTCGCCAGGCCCGTCCGGCGGGATCTTCGACCACGCCGGACGCTTCGAGGACTACGCCGTCTTCTATGTCCTCGTCGAGGACATCCCGGCCACGATTGCGAGAGCCAAGGAGCTCGGTGCCGAAGTCACGATGGAGCCCGTCGTCGACGCGTCCGGAGTGAGCTTCGCCCGCCTGCGCGACGCCAACGGCCACCACTTCGGCGTGTATTCGATGCCCGCTCCAACGGACTGACCGATGCTGTCCACGGTTACGGGAGGCAACGCGGACCTGCGACGTCTCCCTTAGCCAGGACGGATATTCTTGTGAAAATACATCGGCGTCAGACGATCTTGGATCGATCGTCAGTGTCCGAAGCGGAACGCAAGAGACGGAGCCCTGCCGCCATCCGGTCGAGCTCAGCAGATCCCAGTATGGCCGAGAAGCGCCGGGCGAGCTCGTCCTCGAACACCGGGGCTGTCTCGTCCACCCTCGCCTTCCCCGCAGCTGTCAGCACAATCAGCGTGGACCGGCGATCATTCGGATTCGGGACCCGTCGGCAGAGCCCCGCGGCCTCGATTCGATCGATGACCTTGCTGGCCCCGCCTACCGTGATCACGAATTCCCGCGCCACGTCATGGACGCGCTGCCCTTCACGGTGGCGCAGGAGCTGCATGATCTCGAACCATGTCAACTGCATATCGCAGTCAGCGCGTAGCCGCGCATCGATCGCCGTCCACAGCTCGGTTTCGAAGCGCACCAGATCGTGATAAAGCACCCGCAATTCCGTCATTTCTCACCTCACCTGTCCGCGTCGATCCTGCTGACCGAGGCGAACCAAATATTGTTTCCATGGAACTATCTGTAAGCAATACATTCTACTCCTGAAAGAGAATCTCATGACCACCCAGACCGTCCCCACCCACATCCCTGTACGCGTCCTCAGCGGCCCGACCGTGTTGATCGAGTACGCTGGCTTGCGCTTCCTCACCGACCCCACCTTCGATGCACCGGGGGAGTACCCCGTCATGCCTGGATACGCCATGACCAAGACCGCCGGGTCACCCCTCGGCCCGGACGAGGTGGGGCACATCGACGCGGTGTTGCTCTCCCACGACGAGCATGATGACAATCTCGATGAGTCGGGCCGCCAGTTCCTTCCTCGCGTACCGGTCGTCTACACAACCGTCTCCGGTGCTGGCCGTCTTGGCGGCAATGCAAAGGGGGTCGCGTTCTGGGAGGAAGCAACACTCATCGCTCCCGACGGTACCGAGGTGACGATTACCGGGCTGCCTGCACGCCACGGACCAGAGGGCAGCGAACCGGTCTCCGGCGACGTTATCGGGTTCCTCCTCACTGCAGTAGGTCACCCCAGCGTCTACATCAGCGGCGACAACGCATCGCTGGACTATGTCCAGCAGATCGCAGATAGGTGTGCGCCGATCGATACAGCGGTGCTGTTTCTTGGCGGGGTCCGCCATGAGCCCATGCTCGAGGCGCAGCTCGTGACCCTCAACAACACTCAGGCCACTTGGGTAGCACGCGCATTGGACGCTCGTCGTGTGATCCCTGCCCACTTCGAAGGGTGGGCGCACTTCCAAGGCACCCGAGCCGACCTCACTCTAGCGTTCGCTGAAGCAGGCCTGGCCGACAAGCTTGTGTACACATAGGCGATCGGCACGCCGTCGATCTTCTGGGATCAGCGAAGGCAGCAACGCGACGGCACACTAATGGGGCAAAGAACTTCTGCGACTTTCTGTGAACGCTCTGCATACTTCCAGCCAATTCGTTATGAGAGTAAAGCAGAGCTCTTGCTTCCGTTGCGGAATGCTCGCATTGACTCTCATCAACTCTTGCGGGAACCTGTTCAACGGTGCGAATCGCATCCATGACGTAGGTCTTAATTCTCGGTGGCGGCTTCACCTCAGGGACGGTGAGAGCAAGGTAGGCAGCAGTTTGTTTCAAAGAAGCAAGCTCTTGCTCGAGCGTGGCGGCATTGGCCTCATACTGCAGCGCCTGATCACGTTGAGTTTGGGTCAGCGCATTCAGGGCGAAGCCGCTGAACAGTCTACTTTTGTGCTTGCCCATGACATGGCTCCCAGCAATTCTCGTATTTCCTTCATTCTGTCTCGTGAGCCGGCTTTCACGATCACCACAGGTAGTTGGGCATGATCAGGAATCTCACAATGCGTCAAACCCCGAAATAGACCAGTTGGATCGTACCTCTTTGCACTTCAGTCAGTTGGTAGAGAGCTTCGATCATGCGTTTGACCTCATCAGGACGTACCGCTCTTCCCTGCAATGGTTGATACCTTGCTTAAGAGGTTTCAACAGCGATTCCCAGCACAGGTTTCGGGCGCTCTGAAGTGAAGCGGATCTGTCCAACGGCAGACTGGTGGACGATCTTCAGCAGCCAAGTTAGTGCGGTAGTTCGCACAGTGGCGAAGCCATCAACATGTCGTTAATCGTCTGAAAATATTCATTGTGCGGCTTCCTGCCTTTGGACTTCATCGCTCAGTTGACGGGCGTCAAAACCGAACACCCTTGGGACAAGTCCGCCATAAGGCTGCGTAGCTGCTTCATCTCCTTGTGCGGCTTGAAGCAAGAGAGCTTCATCCGGCGCTGAACAGTCGGTGATTTCGACTGCCCAATTCGGGATCTTGGGTTCAACGACCCCATACCGTCAAGGACATTGCTCTCGTTCAGGGCAGTAGCTGCAGGTCAAATCTTGGGTAGACGGAAGCCAGGGAACGGCCCCCCAAATCGTGCATCGCCCGTCCCCTGGCTTCTTCAGCTTGATGCTGTAGTACTACTTCTTTGCCGGTGGCATCAGCACCGAATCAACGAGGTAAACGGTGGCATTGGCAGTCTGCACGCCACCGCAAATGACCTTGGCATCGTTGACCATCAAGTCATCGCCGCTGCCGCTGATCTTGACCTTGTCACCTTCAACGGTTTCCAGATCACCCTTCAACTCATCGGGAGTTATCTGGCCTGGGACCACATGGTAGGTCAGCACCTTGGTCAGCATGTCGGCATCCGACACAACAGCGTTCAGGTCTTTTTCTGAAATGGCCTTGAATGCGTCATCCACCGGTGCGAAGACGGTGAACTCATCGCCGTTGAGCGTGTCCACCAGATCCACGTCCTTGTTCAGCTCGCCCGAAACGGCCTTGGTGAGGGTGGTCAGCAACGGGTTGTTTGATGCTGCCACGGCTACCGGATCCTGGGCCATGCCAGCAACGGAGCCGTCACCTTCGGGCACTGCTTCTGCGTACGCCGCACATCCTGAACCAACAAGGTTGGCGGTTGGGTCCATGGCCGATTCGCTGGCCATTCCCGAATCCTCAGATGCTTCCGGGCTGCTAGAAGCCATGCTCGATGACGAACTTTCGCTGCTGGGAGTGGACTCGGCGCTGTTGTCCATCGAGCAGGCGCTCAATCCGAACGCGGCGACCGCGGCAATCGAGAGCAGTCCCACTGTCTTGCGCTGCATGGTTTTCATGTCGAACTCCTTACCTGGCGACCCCGTTGGGCCAGTTGGTTTTCCAAACCTCTTGGTTTGGGTTTTCACGGGGCATTCGGGGCAAAGCGCTTCGCGGATTGGAACTTATTTAAAGATTTTCTGTTCCGCACATTAGGGGCTCATATCATGACTGATTGCTAGCGCTTAGCCGAGGCATAGAGCTCGTTGACGAAGCCGTTTGCTCTCTCAAGAAACTTACTTCGCTTGAGTTTCAAAGTCGGTGTCAGCAGTTCACTGTTTTCCCCTAAATCGGTAGAAAGCATAAGAAACTCTTTGACTTGTTCACTTCTTGCTACCCGCTTATTGGCTGAGCTGACGGAGTCGAGGACGACTTGAAACAAGAGCCCGTTTCTAATCCTGTCAATTGACCCTTCTGTGCGAGGCTGAAAAAGGGATGCGTCTGTAATCCCTTGGCTAGAGGCCCACTGTTTGACTGCTTCCGGGTCAATCAGTACGAGGCATCCCAAGAACGGCTTACCTTCTCCAACCATTACCGCGTGGGCAATCAATGGCTCAGTTTCGACGTATCCTTCCCATATGCTGGGGGATATTGTCTTCCCTCCCGCAGTTACTATGACATCTTTGATTCTTCCCTTCAGCGTGATGCGCCCAAGGTTGTCCAAGGATCCCAGGTCTCCTGTACGGAAGAAGCCATCGGTGAAAGCGTCTTCGTTATCTTCGGGATTGGTATATCCAGCAAATACGCCGATTCCTTGTGCGAGCACCTCACCGTCGTCCGATATTCGTACAGTGGTCCCAGGCATCGGAACTCCCACGGTTCCAGACTTGATCGACCCGGGCATATTTCCCGTTAGCGGCGCTGTAGTTTCTGTCAGCCCATAGCCCTCGATTACTGGCAAGCCAATACCCCTGAAAAAGAGGGAAACTTCTCTATCTAGGGTTGCAGCTCCTGATAGCAGGTACTCAAGACGACCGCCGACTACTTTTCTTAGACGCGAGTAGAAAATCCGATCAAAAATGAAATCCTAAGGCTAGGAGAAGCTTGCTTCGACGAACCGGTATCGTGTCCCTCAGCCATCGCGCCCCACTGCGTTGCCGTGTCGCTGGCCCACTTCCAAATACGATTCAGGCGTTTCTGATTGGCGGCCTGTGCTGCGGAGTCTTGGATCTTCTGTAGCACCCGTGGCACTACTACGAGAAATGTGGGTTTGAGGAATTCCAAAGACGGTATTACTTCTTTGGGTTCTGAGAGATGCGCGATGCGCATCCCGTTAGCCAAACAAATCAGCTGTAGACCACGAGCCAGAACGTGGGCCATGGGAAGGAAAATAATCGTATTTCCTGTCTCCTTAACCACTTCAGTGTAAGCGGCAGCAACATTGAGTACTAAGCCAACGAGGTTACCGTGCGTAATTAAAGCGCCCTTGGGTGCTGCCGTCGTTCCCGAAGTGTAGACGATAGTCGCTATCGTCTCTGACGTTGCCAACAATCGTCGTTCTTCAACAGCACCATCGGCGATAGATTTCCCTTCGTCAACAAGATCCTCAAGATCGAGATCGTTCCGGGTGTCCATTGTCCAGATTCTCGACCCGCATATTCCCGCGCCACTTAGCCCGCGCTCGAGAATCGAGGCGTGGTCGGTGCTTCCAGCAACTATAAATTTTGGGGAGCAATCGGCAAGTATGGCTGTGACCTGATCAAGCGACGAAGTTTCATAAATAGGGACCACGACCGCACCTGCAAACCATGCCGCCATATCCACCTGAGCCCATTCGTAGCGTGTAGGTGACATAATCACAAGCTTGTTTCCAGGTTGCAGCCCACTAGCGATGAGCCCCTTAGCCAATGCCTGCACTTCGAGAAAAAATTCTCGAGTAGTTATTTGCTTCCAGGGGGCAGCAACGGGACCATCAGCAGATCGAACTTCGAATGCTATATGCTCAGGCGAATTCTTCAGGCGCTCCATCAAGAGATCGGTGGCATTCCTGTGCATGTGCGAAGTGGCCAATAGCGGCGTCGCAAATTCCCTCATAGCTCGTCCTTCCGGGCAGGGTAACGGTGGATATCAAATACGGACAGGACTAGCCTGCTGTGGACTACTTCTCGGTCAGGCGTCATTCAAGGTAGGCATTGTTGGGCGCTATCATCTCAGATAGGCAGCATAAGCAGGGACGAGGCAAGGTTCGCATAGCTTGGTTTCAAGCTTGTTTAGTGCGGGGCTTGAAGCCAAGCTATGCGTTCCGTTTCGACGTAACAACTAGTCAATCGAGATTAGAACGGTTTTCGTCCAGCATTCAGAATGCTTGATTTGTTCAGTCCGGCCAATTAACAGGTCGTGAACAGTTCTGGGGACGAAAGCTGTTTCTGCGATCCTCCGCCAACAGCAAGCATCTCTTAGACGATAGCCCCGCGAAGAGATGCCATGAGAAGCGTCAAGCCGCGATTCCGTCAAAAGCTTTGGCTCACCCTGTGTCCAATAGTATTGCCCGGTCCCAGAGAATATGATGAGGCGACTCTTGGATAAAAGTATCGCAGGATCACTGGATCGTCTCTGAGGGAAATTTAACGGAGGAAACCTCATAATGAAGAGCAAGGAACGCAAGGCGCTGACCGCTATGCCTGTAGTGCTTCTGCTAGGTGTGCTGCTTGCATTGTCCGGTAGTGATGGCGGGATTACATGGGGTTCGATGCCCCTCTTCGCTCTGGCTGTACTGGCGTCCTTTATAGCCCAATGGATCGCATTCATACCTTCATTCCTAAGGCAAACAGAGAGATTCTACGACCTGACCGGAACCCTGACCTATACAGCAGTCACATTGCTCCTGCTTCTCTTAGTCCCTGAAGTTCATTCAAGATCGCTGCTACTGGCATTCATGGTCCTGGCCTGGACTCTTAGGCTGGGAATCTTCCTCTTCAGCCGTGTCACTAGGGACGGCAAAGATGATCGCTTCGACCAGATCAAACCGTCTTTTATGCGGTTTCTCAGCGTCTGGACCGTTCAGGGTCTCTGGGTCTCTTTCACTGCTGCTACTGCTTGGGCTGCTATGACCTCGGAATACTCTAGTGAATTGGACGGATTCGCACTGGTCGGACTCGTCATCTGGGCGATTGGGTTGGGTGTGGAAAGCCTAGCCGATCACCAGAAATCAATTTTCAAACGCGACCCGGAAAATCAAGGAAAATTCATCTCCTCCGGACTCTGGTCCAAATCTCGCCATCCGAACTATTTCGGAGAGATTCTGCTTTGGATTGGCGTGGCTGTTGTGGCCGCTCCGGCGTTGCAGCACTGGCAGTGGGTTGTGATGATCTCACCGGTATTCGTCGCCGTGTTGCTCATCAAGATCAGCGGAATCCCGCTGCTTGAAGCGAAAGCTGAATCAAAATGGGGAGGCCGCGCCGACTATGAAACCTACAAGGAAAACACGCCGGTGCTTATTCCTAAGTTCTGGTAGGAAACGGTTTGCTGAAATAGTTGCTGATGCTCTCTAGACTCTGGCACTTCTAGAATTTGCTCTATGTGAAGTCGTCGAGATGCAAAACGAATCTAGACCAGATAAAGCGGGCTGCGCATCGTCGACAGGCGTAGGTTGCCCTGCATCGCAGGTGACAGCGCGGGCCAACCTGGCCAGTGCGAATCTGCCAACCGGCCATGCTGGATAGTGGGTCTGATTGCCACTGCGATGCTGAGCCTCGGAAATTTATGATGCTTCCGCCACTAATGCGTCGCTGGCTGATGGAACGAGAATTGTTGACCCGTTCGCTGCGGTGCAGAAGAAAACTCAAAAGACAGATGATCCGTACTGGGATCTGTTGGAGCCAAATGACGACGGATTGATGGCGCGTCTGCGAATACCGAGTATTGACGTAAAGATCCCGGTGTATCACGGTACCGCCGAAGATGTCCTTCTGGAAGGCGCAGGTCATCTTGAAGGCACAGCCTTGCCTGTAGGTGGACAAGGAACCCACGCGGTGATGACCGGGCACCGCGGTCTACCGCAGGCAGCAATGTTCACCGATCTGGATAAAGTGACCGTAGGCGATGATATTGAAATCGATGTGTATGGCCAGACTCTGGTGTATCGCATCATCGATAGTTCCGTAGTACTCCCCACTGAAACGGCATTGCTCAGGCCGCAAGCAGGCCACAACCTGATTTCGTTGGTGAACTGCACCCCCATCGGTGTCAACTTACACCGGATTATTGTCACGGCCGAACCTGTATTGCCAACTCCTGCAGATGCTGGGCAAAGTGTCGACTCTATTGGATTCCCATGGTGGGCCCTCGGGTTGGGGCTCAGCGCAACAGGTTGCCTATGGTATGTGTTCTATACCCGTTCTCAGAAGCCGGCCGCTAGAGTTTAGAGATCTGTCCTCGTCGCAGCATGACCCCATTATCTGTGAATTTCACGGCTTCAAGAAGTCGATTCGTATGGCCCGGGTCGAAAGCTCGAGACTGGAACCCACCGTTTTTCTAATCTGTCTCACTACTAATGGCGCAAACGCGGCGCTACGCCATGGGTTACAACACATAGCTGTGAGAATCTCGGACCCTTGAGTTTCCGCGGATTTTTCACCGGGGGTGTGATTGTTAACTTCGTTTGGCGGTTTCTGCGCACCTAATATTGGCGGTTCAACTGATTCCGATCACTAGCGTGGATCGCGCAGCTTCAACAACATCATCGGTAATCGTGTCCAGCTCATTGATTTTCATGACTCGCTGCATCTGTGTGAAGAGTCGATCGATCAGCCGGAAATTACCGCGCGTGATACGGGCGATCGCCGCGACAGCTTGCGTATCGGTGAAGTCCTCCAAGTCCAGAGTTTTTCCGAGGGCACGCCACTTTCGTTGCAGAACGAAATGCAGTTCATCCTGAGCAAGCGGACGGTACTCGTGAGCAAAACCAACACGGCTATAGAGCTGAGGATATCGACTGAACTGCTTTTCGATGCCAGGCATCCCAATCAGCATCAGCGCGATATTGTTCCTGTCATACCTATCTCGTAGCACTTCTAAGGCAGTGGCGTTGAGTCGCTCCGACTCGTCGACGATGATCAGCTCAACATGCTTGTCTTGATTCATCGGGCCCGTCGTGGCACCTAAAGTATCGAGATGTTGATGGATACAGATCGAGGTCCGGGTGGTGACCAGAGAGAGTTCATCCTTGATTTGCTTAGGCGTCGTCAGAACCCCTGGGGTGAAGAAGACGGTCCGCGTTTTGGCCAGATCCTTGTAGATCTGGAGGTCACTGTCCTCCCGTCGGCCCCATTCCTCTATTAACGCCTCGGCTTTCGGGCTCCAGTTGGCATAACGTTTAGCCGATAGGGTTTTGCCAATTCCAGCTTGTCCATAGCAGACCCCGATAGTCCGCTGCCGACGCACCGCATTGGCGAACTCAGTGAAGCGGCGGTGCTCCTTCGTTGCGATAAAAGTTGTTGGTCCCATTACTCGTCCTCCGCGTAAGTGCGCAGCTTCGTTTTCTTGGTTCGGTGGACCGCCGGATCAGGCTGGGGTGCCTCCGTGGTTGGTTGCCCGGCCGGTAGAAATTCCGCGACGGTGGCGATTCGTTCATTGATTTGTCCGCGCAGCTGACGCTTTCGTGCAGAGCGTGCTTTCTGGATGTCCTTAAAGGTCATGATGGATCGTTCGTGCGTGGGATCCACAGCTTTGCAGATGTGCTGGCCACGATGAAAGACCTGAATCTCGGCAACGTCTCGCGGGTCGTAGCGAAGGATGACGGATTCTCCGACATAGGCAGCCAGCAAGGGAGATATGTAGCGTAGCCCTTGGAAGTGCACCCCATCGCGGTGGACGATTCGAGGTTTGGCGACCGTGAGCAGCAGCAGGTTCAGTTCATCGATGGATTCAGGCAGACGCGGCAACCAGCCGTTGCCCTGCCACGCTTTTTGAGGTGTTTCTTTGATCTCTTGGTGTTCACGCTGGTGGTAATTCTGCCCAATGAACTCACCTAGCGCCGTGTCCAGTTCACTAATCGATAGTCCGGGTTTGGGATTGCGTACGTTGTGCAAGTAACCCGGTAGCCGGGCCAAAAGCTCGGTATTCAACGTACCGAAGAAACGCTCAATCTTTCCTCTGCCCTGTGGCCGGGCTACTGCAGAGAAAGTGATTTCGAAGTGCAGGTCTCTGGCGGCCTACGCCATGTGGTGGCTCGTGAAATCGGTTCCGTGGTCCACGTAGAGCACATCAGGGATTCCGCACATCGGCCAATCAGCTGTCTTTTTGGGCCAGATCGCCTCACGCAACGCCAATGCCGTATTCAAGGATGAGGGAGCACCGGTGAAGATCATGTACCCGCACAGGGCTCGCGAGTAATCATCCATGATCGTGGTGAGCCACGGGCGAACCGGCCGATGACCAGTGTCAAAAACCAGAATGTCGAGCTCGGTATGATCAGCCTGCCACACCGCGTTCGGACGTTCGGCGCGGCGGCGCCAGACCAGTTCGTACTTATCGCGGTACACCGCCGCGCCTTGCTGCGCCAGTGTCATCATCCCGGGATCTATCTCGCCGACAATCGAGCGGATGGTTGAGTAGGAAACCGGTGCCCATCCCTGGTGGAGCGCCACCTTGTTAGCTTGCTGGTGGATGGCTGCCGTCGTCCTGGGCAGTTTAGCTAAGGCGAGGCCTTCGACCAGCTTCACGAAGTCGCTGGGCATCCGGCGTCCGCGTTTGCCCTGTGCCACCGGTTCCAGACCAGGCTTCCCCTGGAGCTTGAAGCTCTGGTGCCATCGCTGCAGTGTCCTCAGGCCGATATGGTGTTCCTCAGCCAAGACCGTCAGCGGCACTCCGTCTTCGACGTGTTGCCGCAGTATTTCCCAGCGTGCCGTTGCCTTGATCAGGCCGCTGTAAGAGGTTCCTGCTTTCACGGTACTGCTGCCATTCTGGTTTTGTCCCAGCGGTGCGTCCCTGCGCGGTTCGCTTCGCCGGGACATGGCCGATCACAGGCTCTTGACAGAGGCGGATTCTTGGCCCAAGTGGCGGTAGAACGTCGCGCGGCTCCAGCCAACCAGACGTGCTGCGTCTTCGGCGGTGCGTCCCCTGGCGCGGGCATCTTTGGCGATCGCGAGCTTATCGGCAATCACCACCGGGTCAGAGACCGGCCGGCCGAAACGGGTTCCGGATTGCCGGGCGGCAGCAATGCCGGCATTGACTCGTTCAACGATCAGCTCGCGCTCGTACTCGGCCAACGAGGCCAGCATGTTCAGCATCATCCGCCCGGTCGACGTGGCCGGGTCGATCCCATCGGAAATGGAGCGGACATTCACCCCGCGCTCGCGCAAGAGGTTCACGGTGTTCAAAACATCGATCAGGGATCGCCCGAGCCGGTCTACTCGCCAGACCACCACGGTGTCCCCGGACTGCGCGTACTCGAGCAGTTTCTTCATCCCGGGCCGCTTAATCGCGCTCCGGCTGCCGGACGTCACATCGGCGAACACGTCGCGTTTCTGCACCCCCGCTGCAGCAAGAGCGTCGAATTGCAAGGCCGCGTCTTGGCTCGAAGTGCTCACTCGTGTGTATCCCAAATGCCTCACCTGCCCAGTGTGACTCAAAAACCCCTGTGCGGCAAGCAGGTAAGACGTTTTACGTTGGGACGAGTTTATAAGACAAATACAGCCCGCGTTTTCCAAGTATTTGATGAGACAAGTTTCTACTCTAGGTAGCGTCTCAAAAAGCTTTAGGTTTTCAAGACGCCTCGCGACCGTCAGCGGTTGGTCTGACCGCTTTCCCCTGTTGGTAGGTGCGCCACTGCGGCTGTAGTGCAGCGAACACCTGAGATTGAATCACCCGAAGTCCTCTGCTTCAGGTGGGTTTCGCTTAGGCGCAGCAGGACAGTTTGGCGATGTCGGTGGTGAAGGCCTTGGCGGCGATCCTGATGCCCTCGGCCATCGTCAGGTAGGGGCTCCAGGCGGCGGCGACCTGTGCGGTGGTCATCCCCGCTTCGAGGATGTAGACACCGGCGGCGGCCAGTTCCCCGGCGTCCCTGGCGACGGCGGAAATACCCAGGATCCGTCCGGTGCCGAGCTCGGCGACGACCTTGATGAAGCCGCGGGTGTCGCGGTTGACCACGGCTCGCGGCACGTACTCCAGGGGCAGGACCCGGCACTCGCAGCGGATCCCGGCAGCGACGGCTTCCTTCTCCGTCAAGCCGACCGACCCGATGGCGGGACTGGTGAAGGTGACCCGGGGCAGGTGCCGGTAGTCAACCTCGGCGACGGCGTCGGTGAGCGCATTGTCCACGGCCAGGGCGCCGTGGGCCGCGGCGACGTAAACGAACTCCCGGTGTCCGGCCACGTCCCCGGCAGCCCAAATGCGCGGGTTGGACGTGGCCAGGCGGGAATCAATCACGATCTCGCCCGTGGCGCCGGTCTTCACGCCGACGGCGTCAAGATTCAACCCGTCGATGACGGGGCGTCGGCCTGTGGCCACCAGGAGCCGGGATGCCCGGAACGTTTCCCTGCCGCCGGCCACGGATGCCGAGACCAGGACCCCTCCGTTGGCGTGATCGCGCTCCACAGTCTCCGCGGAGGCCCGCCGGACCACCCGGATCCCCTCGTCGGCAAAAACTTCGGCCAATGCCTTGGATGCCTCCGGTTCCTCCTGCGAGGCCAGCCGGGAACGGACCAGCATGGTCACCCGGGAACCGAGCCGGGAGAAAAGCTGCGCCATTTCCAGGGCAACATAGCCCCCGCCCATGATCAGCATTGATTCGGGGACCTCGTCCAGTTCCATCGCCGTCGTCGAGGTCAGGTACCCTGTCTCGTCCAGTCCAGGGACGGGAGGCGTCCAGGGGGCGGAGCCGGTGGCCACGAGATAGTGGTCGGCCTCGATCGTTTTTTCGGCACCGTCCGGGGAGGCGACCCGGAGTCGGGGTTCGTCCTGGGTTCCGGTGAACGAGGCCTCCCCTTCGAGCATGGTCCACCCGTGGCCGGCGGCCAGTTCAATGTACTTTTCCGTTCGCATGCTTTCCACCAGCGCGGCCTTGCTCTGGACCAGGGCCGGCATGTCCACCGGGCCCGCCGAGGCCGCCACGCCCGGGAAGCGGGCCGAGTCCAACGCCACGTGGCGGGCCTCCGCGGCGGCCAGGAGTGCTTTTGAGGGCACGCATCCGGTGTTCACGCATGTCCCGCCCACGGTGCCACGCTCCACCATCACGACGCGCTTGCCCAAGCCGGTGGCCCGGATCGCGGCCGCGAACGCGCCGCCCCCGGAACCAACAATCGCCAGATCGAACCGTTCGTTTGTCATTCCAGCTACCTCTTCCCTGTAGTGCAAAACTTCCTATGCACCATCATGAACCTTCCAGTACAGTGGAAGGTCAAGTGCGGTGACCACTGAAAGGGGAGTCAGCGAACATGAGAATCGGACAACTTGCGCAAGCGACCGGAACCACGACCAAGACCCTGCGCTTCTACGAGGATTCGGGGTTGCTTCCTCCGGCCGAGCGTCTGGCTTCCGGCTACCGGGACTACAGCGACGGTGCCGTGGGGCTGGTCGGGTTCATCCACCGCGGCCAGGCCGCCGGGCTCACCCTCGCCCAGATCCGGCAGATCCTGAAGATCCGCGAACACGGCCAGGCCCCGTGCTCGCACGTCCAAGGCCTGCTGGGGTTGCGGCTCAGGGAGCTCGATGCCCAGATCGCCGAACTGCTGGTCCTCCGGGAAAGCATTTCCCAGCTCCACGCAAAGGCGAGGGATCCGGAGCCGGACTCTTGCTCCGCCGACCAGGTCTGCCGCTACATCTGAGTGGCAGACCTGGTCGGATGGTGTCGCGGGGTGACGCCCAGCGGCACCCCGCGGGGCCATGAACGCGAAATGCCCCGGTCCCGCAGTCGGTTCACTGTCCTTCACCACGGTCACTCGGGCATCAACTCCTGCTCGACCGCCCGCGTCGCCTAACATGGGCATGGTGAAAACCCAGAACCTCATTGCACGGATGGAACACCACCAGATCGGCCTGTACCTCGTGGCCATCCTCATCGGCGGCGGCGTCGGGTTCCTTGCCCCCGGCTCGGCCGGAGCATTGGAACACTCGATCAACCCGGTCCTCGGGCTGCTGCTCTACGCAACGTTCCTGGGCATCCCGTTCGCCTCCATCGGCAAGGCCGCCAAGGACCTGCGGTTCATGGGAACCGTGCTGGTGCTGAACTTCATCGTGGTCCCCGTCGTGGTGTTCGGACTGACCCGCTTCATCGCCGGGGACCAGGCCCTGCTGCTCGGGGTGCTGCTGGTCCTGCTGACCCCCTGCATCGACTACGTCATCGTGTTCACCGGCCTGGCCGGCGGGGCCAGCGACAGGCTGCTGGCCGCCGCCCCGGTCTTGATGCTGCTCCAGATGCTGCTGCTGCCCCTCTACCTGCTGCTTTTCGTCGGCCCCGACGTGGCCTCGGCCATCGACCCCGCACCCTTCGTCGAGGCCCTCATCGTCTTGATCCTCATTCCCCTGACGGCGGCAACCCTGACACAGGCGCTGGCGCGCAAGGCCGCGGCGGGCAGGATCATCATGGACATCATGCAGGCCCTGATGGTTCCCCTGATGATGGTGACCCTGGCGGTGGTCGTCGGTTCACAAATCACCGGAGTCGGCCAGGAAGTTGGCTCGCTGCTGGCGGTGGTGCCGCTTTACGCTGCGTTCCTGTTGGTGATGGTGCCGCTGGGAATGCTGGCGGCCAGATGGGCACGTCTCGATGTCGCCGCCACGCGTGCAGTCGTATTTAGCGGCGCGACCCGCAATTCACTGGTCGTGCTCCCGCTCGCCCTCGCCTTGCCCGAACCTCTGGCCCTGGCCGCATTGGTCGTGGTCACCCAGACGCTTGTCGAGCTCATCGGCATGGTCCTCTTCGTCAGGTTTCTGCCCCGGATCATTCGGACTGAACAACACCGTCAACCAGCCTAATTTTGCCCATCCGGGCCACTGCCGCCAAACAATGCCGTGGTTTAACCGCCGCCCCAAGTTGATAGTCACAACCGTGGGATCGGGGTTCCATGAGACGTCTTGCAACCTATAGGTTGGAAGACGTCTCACCTCGAACACGCTGTCGTTATCACGGAATTTTCAAGTCAAACGGTACCCACGCAAGTCTAAATAGCAACCAAGCAGTCTAATTTGCCCGATCTTTCAGGTTGTTAATCCACCCCGTTTCAGACATCGTGAGAATTTTCGAATCCTGCGACGAACTGAAACGTTCCGGATGCCGTGCACCAGCCGTGGCTTGGTAGCATCGCTAAATTATTCACGTACTAGAAAATCTGGGTTAGGAAGAAGACTTCCACCGTCAGGGGAACCTGCCGGTGAGAGCAAGAAAGGAAATGACCTACAACACGGCACCTGCCATCCTGTAGGCCACTCACTCATTCTCGCCGGGGCGTTGACTAACTCTGTAATAGCCCCAGAGCATTTAATCCAACTCAATGCAGCGCCTATGCGTTGCCTAGATGAGCCCGGATTCAGCTGTTGCTTCGAGGTAGTCCACAAACACGGGGTCCGTCAGGTCTCCCGCACGCATGAAGGGCCCATCTTCCGGATCTTGTTCACGGCGCGGCGGGAAACCAATGACCGCGGTGAGGTACCGGTTGAGTTTGTCTCCTGCCACCCCATAGACCTTGAAGCCGGTGATGAAACTTCCTTCGCGCTCAAGCAACACCGAGACCCGTTGTCCCAAGGCATGCTGGGCCGAAAGAACCCGATATGGGAGTTCCAGCATGTCGCCATGGAAAAGCTCCTGCCAGTAGAACTCGGCGTCTTCAACGGCATCTTCATCGACAGCGACCGGCCGCCCATTTCTTAGTTTCAGGAGAACCGCGGGATTGGTGATGGTAAACAACGCATCAATCAGGTCCTCCCGCACTTCCTCATCGAATTCGAATCCATCAGGTTCCATCAAATGAACAGGAATTCCGTAGGCCTTATAGTTGTCTTCAAGGAGCGCGCGTACCTGTGTCGGAGTCACCGAGGGCAACTTTGCGGCTTCCCACCTCTTCATCAATTCTCGTGGATCTATGGGAGTCACGGTCATTTGATCAGCTCCATCTTTTTCCTCCATCAGCATGCCTGGCCGGCAACACCGTAGAAGGCGTGTGATCCAGGACTGCGTCCTGATGGGTGGTAGTGACAATACTTCTTGGAGGAATTGGTCTTGTCTTTTTCAGGGCCAACCGGTGTTTTGCTTCTCACGCTATAAGCCACAGACCTTGCCCCGGCTTTGGTAGTTGACCATACATCACCGCTGGCTCGAGCACGCGACACGGCCTCGTTCTTCGACATTCCGTCACCAATGAGCAAGCCGTTTGTGCGGCGTACAACTTTGTAATGAGCAGGCGGATTCTTTTTCTTGCGAATAGCCTCCCTGGTACCTGCAATCGCTTTGTCGGCTGCTATATAAGTTACACCAGCGATCACAACTACGGCCGAGGCAAGGAATAGAGCCTTAAAAATTGCTCCCAGTGAAGGAACTAGGATCAATGCCAGAGGAATTACCGAGTAGTCTGCTTGATCAGATCGATATTCTGATTTTTCGCCGGTATCAGGGTTTGTAACCGTAAACCAGATGAGCTCTTCATCAACCTGGAGTACATCTACCTGATAGGTTCCACTAACGATGTCCTCGCTTTCGCTTTCGACCGTGAATTCTGCGGTACCTGAATCATTGTCCAAGACGAGAGACTGTGAAATTTCTTCACCAGAATCTAGTTCGGTGGTTGTTTCAACTGAAACTTCTTCGCTGTCGATCTCGGCTTCAAGGAGTTCAAGACCTTCTTCGGAGAGTGATTCCTCAAGCGCATCCTCAGAATAAACAACGGTTTGTGTTTCTGAGGTCATTGCAGGGTCAGTAACTTCTCCACCGTGTGGCATCAGACCAAGAACGAGGCTTGGTACAAGGACAAGCCAGACTAGTACTTTCATTTTTATTCGATCCTTCTATTTTGTTGTATAAGTTCTGCTATTCCTTCGGATGGAGTTTTTCCCGCAAGAATCCCTTTAAGGATCTGATTGGCAGCAATAGCAGTCGCCACAGAGGTGCCGCTGCTACTATCGATGTCTCCAGACGATGTGACGTATGGAATGTTCTCGCCGGACAAAAAGACATCGACGTTTTTCTGCGCGCTGAAAGATGCCGGTTTTTGACTATTGTCCAGTGCGCCGATCGAAAGTACTCCGTCGAATCTGGCAGGGAATCCCGGAGACATACCCGGTCTGTTTCCCGATGCAGCGAGGATGGGTGCCCCCGTATCAACCAATTCCTGAATTGCGTCTTCAAGACTCCGGCTCGAGGTCCCAGATGTCAACGCGATAACCGTGAGATCGACGCTGGAATCTGATAACGAGGTGATGGCCTCGGTCAGTTCTCTACTACTAGCGGAAACTTCACCGGAAAGCTGCACGTGCCTAATCCGCACTCTGGAACTCCAATCAGGGCACGTTTCCGCGGTCAATTCGAGAAGGTGCGAAAGTGTGACTTCCGCGTGATGAACTGCGGTCCCAGAATTGACGACAGGTTCGTTGCTTATGCTCTGATGCTCAATATTGAAGCATTCATAGGCTGTCCCGTCAGGCAGGTGTGAGTCGATGACTGCGATTTCGATGAGATTGTCGGATCTGCTGGAGCTCGCACAGGAACAGATCAAGAGGGCCGAGGCGATAACCCATATCACTGTTAGGAGTAGGCTCTTCAATGTTAGTCCGATCACGAATATTGATGTTGTCACGCAAGATTTACCACAACGATTGACTAAGAGTGAGAACTAGAAGTATTTAATCTGCTTTATTTTCACTTTATTACCTGATATAGATTTCGTGAATCTGTGTCACCAAGAATCATGGTTGTGCTGCATTACTCGAAATTCATCCTTATATCAGGTTCACCAGAATCGTCACTAGAACCCACGAGGCCCTGCCTTGATAAGGGAGGGAAACACCAACGGATAGGTCAGACCACCAGACCCACACCTGTTGGCGGCAAGCAAGCGAGGTACACGCCCATCCTTCTGAATGTATCAATACTCGTAGAATGGATGATGTATCGACGCATAGTTTAAGGCACTGAGTTTTACGACGAAACGCACCTCTAACCCTGCTGAGTTTTCAGCCGTCAGAAATTTTCACCATAATTGTCTTTTCAGTATTTCAAAAACGACCGATTTTGGGCGGTGCCACTAGTACATCAAGTGCTGTACAGTACATCGTATGATGAACATTGAATCACGGATCGATGCGATGAACCGGCTTGGCCGCGCCATGGCCGACCCCACCCGGTCACGCATCCTCCTGTCCTTGCTGCACGAACCCGGATACCCAGCGGAACTTGCCCAGGCCCTAGGACTGAGCCGCGCCAACGTTTCCAACCATTTGACCTGCCTGCGCGGCTGCGGAATTGTTGTGGCGAAAATGGAAGGCCGCAAAACCCGGTACGAAATCACCGATCCTCACCTCACCACCGCCCTGAGCGCCCTGGTTGACGTGACGTTGGCCGTCGATGATCAAGTACCTTGCCTGGACTCTTCCTGCCCTGACTGCGCCACCAGCGCCGATCGAGAACACGAGGAGCAAGCATGAGTTCCGCCTGCGGTTGCGATTCACCGGAACCCACCGAAGAATTCGAAGAGGAACTGCCCTGGTGGCGGGATTGGCACGTGCTCGTTCCCATAGCCTCAGGCGTTTTCTTCCTCGCTGGGCTCGTCCTTGAATGGAGCACCCACGGCGAAAGCGCCGCCATCGTGGCCTTGGTGCTGTTTTGGATCGGCCTGCTGCTGGGCGCTTTTACCTTTGTGCCCGGCGCCCTGCGAAACCTGTTCACGAAACGGAAACTCGGCATTGGGCTGCTGATGACCATCAGCGCCACCGGTGCGGTCATCCTCGGATATATCGAAGAAGCTGCAGCCCTGGCATTCCTGTATTCCATTGCCGAAGCCCTGGAATACAAAGCCATGGACAGGGCACGCTCGGGCCTGCGCTCTTTGTTGAAGCTCGTCCCGGAAACGGCCACCGTCATCCGTGACGACGCACCGGTCGTGGTCAGTGCAGCAGAGATCAAGATTGGCGATGCCCTGCGCGTGAAGCCTGGTGAACGCTTGGCAACCGATGGCGTGGTCAGCCAAGGATCAAGCAGCTTGGACACCTCCGCTATCACGGGGGAATCAATTCCCGTGGAAGTAACCGTAGGCGACCAGGTTGCTGCTGGTTCCATCAATTCATCCGGCGCGCTAGTAGTCACTGCAACGGCAAACGGCACGGACAACTCCCTGACCACGTTGGTGAGCCTGGTCGAGCAAGCCCAGTCGGAACGTGGCGAACGGGCACGGCTCGCTGACCGCATTGCCCGCCCGCTGGTTCCCGGTGTCATCGTCCTGGCCGTACTGGTTGCTGTGCTTGGAGCGATCTTCGGCGATCCCGAAACCTGGATCACCCGCGCACTGATCGTGCTGGTCGCAGCCTCGCCTTGCGCGATGGCCATCGCCGTTCCTGTCACCGTTGTTTCCGCCATCGGAGCTGCCAGCAAGTTCGGTGTCATCATCAAAAGCGGAGCAGCCTTCGAACGGCTTGGTTCCCTGCGCCGCATCGCGGTAGATAAAACTGGAACACTCACACGCAATCAGCCAGTGGTCACGCAAGTCCAGACCGTTGATGATGCGACTCGCGAAGAGGTGCTCGCCGTTGCTGCCGCCCTGGAACAGCACAGCACCCACCCTCTAGCTACGGCCATCACCGCAGCAGTACCCGCGATACCGGAGGCAGCGGCGGTTAACGAAGAGCCAGGACACGGCATTACCGGCGTCCTGGATGGTGTTCAGGTCGGGGTCGGCAGTCCTCGATGGATTGCCCCAGGATCGCTTGCTTCCGCTGTTGAATCCATGGAGGCCTCCGGGCAAACCTGCGTCATGGTCACCCGTGCAGAGCAGGTCATTGGCGTGATCGGCGTGCGCGATGAACTACGCCCTGAAGCGGCCGAGGCAATTCGAGACCTGCATAACCAGGGAATCGACGTGGTGATGCTCACCGGCGATAACTCCCGTACTGCCCACGCGCTGGCTTCAATCGCCGGTATAGACACCGTTCATGCCGAACTGCGACCTGAAGACAAGGCCCGTGAAATCGCTTCGTCGGTGCAGCAGGTTCCTACAGGGATGATCGGTGACGGGATCAACGATGCCCCTGCCTTGGCTAGCGCTACCGTGGGGATTGCGATGGGCGCTACCGGTGCCGATGCCGCCATAGAATCAGCCGACGTAGCCTTCACCGGCCATGACTTGAGACTGATCCCGCAAGCCTTGTCCCATGCGCGACGGGGCCGAGCGATCATGAATCAGAACATCATCTTGTCAATGGCGATCATCGTTGTCCTGCTGCCCTTGGCTATTACCGGAGTGCTTGGATTAGCTGCGGTAGTGCTGGTACACGAGGTGGCAGAAGTCATCGTGATTGCCAACGGCCTTCGTGCTGCCCGCGTCCACCGCAAGCAGCTCACACAGCAATCTGGCAACGACCTGCATTAGCGCTGGTTTCGTTGCTGTTGAAGGCGGGGCACTATTTCCACCAGGAAATTAGCACCCTGCCTTCAACCATTTAGAACCAAAGTGAATCGTGCTAAGCGATGCGCCATTTTTACTGGTAATAAACCGCCAATTGAAACTAACAGTCACACACCGGGGGAGTGGTATCCGTTGAGACGTCTTGCAACTCTTGGGTTACAAGACGTCAGGAGTATTGCACTTGGGGATCCTTCGCTCAGATATTCGATCGAACGGAGGCATACGGACATCCGAGTCTCAGCACTGATGTGGTGAACGTTTCAGATTTGCCTGCGCATAATGGACCGGCTAGTGCGGCTGTGGTGGCCAGGCATCCGGCTGGTCACCACAGTCGCTTGCGGTCAGTTGCCGAGTTTGCTCTTCAGCGCGGTGATAGCGGCCATCGCCGCGGTCCACAGGGTGGGTTCGGGCACGGGGACGAACCGCGGCGAGTGGTTGACCGGCATGGTTCCGGAGTCCACCGTGTTTTGGTCGAAGCCCCCGAAGAACCAGAACACCGAGGAGATCCCCAACGAGCCTGGCAGAATGCCGAAGTCCTCCGAGCCCATCTTTGGCTCGGCCTCCTTGACGTTATCGGTGCCCAGCGCGCTCCGCAGAGCCACGGTAAGTTCCGCCGTTGCGTGCGGGTCATTATAGTTGTGCGGGACACGGGAAAGTTCCTCGATAGTCGGTTCCGGTGCACCTGATGCCGCGGCCTCGGCGGAGATGATGCGGCGGATCGCGGCAAGACCCCTTTCGCGGGTGTCCTTGTCCATGGTGCGCACGTTGAGGGTGAACTCTGCGGTGGCCGGGATAATGTTCTCCTTCAGCCCGGCATGGAAGGTGCCCACGGTCACGACAGCGGCCCGACGTGGGTCGATCTCGCGGGCAACGATGGACTGCAGGCGGGTTACGATGTGCGCGCCCAGCACGATCGGGTCGATGGAGTCCTGCGGCTGAGAGCCGTGAGACTGTTCCCCGAACAGGGTCACCTTCCAAGAGTCAGCGAACGCCATAGCCGGTCCGCCAACCACTTCGACCGTCCCGGCGAGCCCGGGCATCAGGTGCTGGCCGTAGATGATTTCCGGGTGAGGGGCCTGGTCCCAGAGTCCATCATCTACCATGGCTTGCGCCCCGGCGCCAGTCTCCTCGCCGGGCTGGAAAATCAGCACGAGGGTCCCAGACCAGTTATCACGGTCGGCAACCAGCACCTCCGTTGCAGTCATGAGCGCGGCAACGTGGGTGTCGTGTCCGCAGCCGTGCATGACGGGTACCTCGGTGCCGTCAGGCAGCGTGCCGCGGGCGGTGGAGCGGTAGTCGACCTCGGAGTCCTCCTGGATCGGCAGGCCGTCCGTGTCCGCACGGAATCCGACGACGGGCCCCTCCCCGTTTCGCAGTATGCCCACCACACCGGTGCCGCCGCAGCGGAAATTATCGATGCCGAGGGTGTTCAAGCGGGCCTCGATGAACTCCGCGGTGCGATGTTCCTGCATGGATAGCTCGGGGTGCGCGTGCAGGTGGTAGTAGAACGCGAGCATGCGTTCTCGCACTTCTGCGGACAGCTCCGGGTAGCGGTCGGAGGTGGCGATGGTATTGGTAATGGTTTCGTTTTGCACGGTGACCTTTCGGCATTGAGGGCGTGCCCGGAATCGGGCCGGTCGGCGGTTCTGTGTGGCTATGGGTGGTGGACAGGCCAAGTAATCAGCAAAACCTTGGGGTTCCGTCTATCTCAGTGGCTCGTGAGGAAATTAAGCTAGACCGCTGCGCGGAGGTGGCGCATCATACTGCCCGGTTGAAACACACAAGTTGAGGTACTCCGACCGAGACGTAGACCGACTCGAATGGAGAACTGCAAGAGATTGGAGCGTGCGTCTGAATCATTGATTCATGTCTTTGCCCTTTGTCTCAGGAAGGGATCGGACGACAGCCGCACTAGTGAATAGAAGCGCCACGGCGTAGAGATTGAACATCCAGGGCTGCCCCACGGCTTCGCTGAACAGCGTTTGTAGATACGGGGCAGTGCCACCAAAGACTGCAACGCACAAGGCATAGGGCACGGCGACTCCAACAGTGCGGATGTGAGGGGGGAACATCTCTGCATACACTGCCGGGGTGATGGAAGTGATAGCGGCCACGAAGATAAGCATCACCGACATTGATACTCCAAGTTGCCATGCCGCGTCCCGAATAAACCACGTCATGGGGAAGTGCAGAGCCGCTGCTCCCAGGAGGCCGATCAACATCACCGGCTTTCGTCCAATCCGGTCGCTCAATCTTCCCCACAGGGGGAGGGCAGCGATGAAAACAATGTTCGCCAGTGTCGCAGCCAAGAGGGCCGGTCCAGAAGCGATATTGAGACTGGTAATGGCGTGTGCGGGAGCATTAACAGACCACACGTAGAAGATGATGGTTGCACCCACAGTCATGCCGACAACCTGGAAAGCTTGCTTGCGGTGTTCGACAATCGAGGTCCAGAGCGATGGTTTAGCGACGGCGTCAACATGCTTGTTGCGAATGCCTTCGAAAGCTTCGGTTTCGGACATGCGCGCTCGCATGAAGAGGCCGTAGAGGCCGAATACTGCGCCGATGAAGAATGGAATGCGCCAGCCGAAGGTGGCCATTTGATCTACGGTAAGAAGCCCCGTGAGAAGGGACCCCAAGAGCGTTCCGAAGATGACTCCGACCGTGGCAGCGATGTAGATAATGGATGACCATAGGCCGCGACGTTCACGCGGGGCAACTTCGGCCAGATAGGTCTGGGCAGAGGGAAGTTCCCCACCGTGTGCGAGGCCTTGGAGGAGCCGGGCGACCAGAAGCAGAATTGGGGCGAGAACGCCGACCGCCGCGTAGGTCGGTGTGAGACTGATTGCCAGGCTGCCTAAGGCAGCGAGTCCGACTGCGATTGTCATGGAAGGCTTGCGTCCGATCCTGTCGCTAACCCATCCGAAGATGAGGCCGCCAAATGGACGGGCGACGAATCCCACGGCAAAGATGGCGAGGGTCGCAAGAATGGCCGAGGTCGGATCGTTGGGGTTGAAGATCTGTGTGGCGAAGAACGGGGCGAAAATCGCGTAAACGGCCCAATCATAGTATTCAACGCATAGGCCAACGCCGGTGGTGAGGGCCGAACGGCGTGGGGATTGGGATGGCGGTTGCGGTCGTCCTGTGCGGATGTTGGAGGAGGCCTTCATAGTCATATCTAGCTCCAGGGTGGTTCGTAGGGAAGAGGGAATAATTGTCGGGGATCAGATCGGTCAGTAGTTGCTGGACGATGTTGATCGAGTCCACGGGAACCCGATCGTTGACGTCGTAAAAGGGATCGGAAGCCGAATTTCGCTGAAATTTTCAGCGGATTACACTTCACTCGTTGCTGCCGATTGCCCCTCTAGGTACGGGAGTGCAGGGCCTGCTGGGTCATACGCAGCATCTCATCTGTAAGGATCGATTGGGAGATCGCGAAGTTCAGTCTCGCGTGTACAGCGCCACTGTCTCAGTCCAGGAAGTCGGTAGTCAGGATGGCAGACACAATGTGCGTGAGTTTTCTGCGGTGAGTTTGCTCATGTGTGCCCCAAATTCTTGGCCAGCGCGTAAAGACGCCTCTGGTTCCCTTGTGTGGATTGATTTGGGGCGAATGACCCCAACTGGCACCCAAAGTGATTTTAGTCACTGTTGAATAAATGGAACACTACACAAAAACGGAACAACATTCCACAATTTTTAAATAAATAGGCACATTTCGTCCTAATGCTTGTGTTTGAAGCGTAAAGGGTTCTTTTAATGGAGCAGTGTTCCGACTGATGGCCAATATGTATTGGCTTCCGAGAATTTTCATATTTCTGATATGTATCCGAGGGCTGATGATTGCCAGTTGATGCATGCGCATCAAAATCAATAAGGGAGCCAGTATGTGCCTCGTAGAAACCCAGTTAGATATCGTCAACAGGGTCGAAGCCGATGTCCCGCGAAAGACTTTCGAAGCGGTGACAGGCGACCGAAATCTTGGAAAGTTCACGTTTAAAGCTCATGGCACTTGCGCTGATGGTGTAAGTCTCGCATCTGAGACCGGAACCACCGCGCAGGGCGGTGTTCGTGATGAATCACGAGTCAATAAATTTTCGTTGAAGGGCGACGAGTCAGCGGCTCTCGTGGGCGTGGATATTGCAGCTTCCCTGTCGAGTACGTCCTGCAGGGACTTGCCGCCTGCTGCGTTGCAACCGTTGCCATCAAGGCTGCAGATGCTGGAATCACCCTTCGTACATCATCTAAATCTGCGATTCAACCGCTAAATTATGCTACCAAGCTCATGTCTAAGCGGCGTTGGGATTGCTTCCGAGCAATCGTATGAGCGAGGTTTTTCGTGGAGTTCCGAACGGCTTGTCCGGCCCGGGGTGCATTTCTGCGAATAGTTCGAAGAGCCGCCTACGCGCGTTCTCCTCCACCGCAGCGCCTCTGCGACGTCGTGCACCTCAACTAGTACAAAAACGTCTAAATTCCATCCGTATCCAGGACGGAGTTGTTCCCAGAAATTGACTCGATAGCAGGGTGAATCCTCTGACTCGTGTGGTTCGGCCTGGACTGTTTCCATGGTGTTCATGGCCCCAATATACAAACGTGCATTGGGGCACTCCGGTGAAGCTTTGACGTCTGCGCGGCATTCAACCGTCGGAGCTGATAGATGGCGTCCAAGTTATTTTCCTCAGGGCAGGATGTCTGTGGTGCTAAACAATGCCGTGATTTAACCACCAAATAAAGGTCGCTGTCATGGATTCGGGTAATCCCGTAATGAGTGTGTCGAAGGCATACGTTATGAGTCCCCTTGCACCAGAGCTGCACCACCAGGGTTGGAATATTTTTACACGATGTAGAAATGTAGCACCCGGTCTGGAATACTTGGAACCGTGCGCAAATCTTCCCGCTCAACACGTGCTCTCAGAGGCACCGCCGCCGCGCTCTTCGCGACGTTCGTTTCTCTGACCTCACACGTGCTCGCGGGAGGAGCTGTACCGGAAGTCCTGAATGTCGCATTACCTTTATCGCTTTCGGTCCTCGTATGCATGTTGCTTAGCGGCAAAAGGTTCACGCTCAAGCGACTTGCTGGCATGGTGGGGTTCAGTCAGGTGATCTTCCATCTTCTGTTCTCGATGGGCGCCGAGGACTCCTCGATATCGACCGCTGAGCAGGCCCTGCATGCGCATCATGGAATGTCCATGACCGTCGATGTAGCCACTTCAACTAACGTTGCCGCCATGAGCCATGGCGATAACACTATGCTCTTGGCCCATCTTATGGCGGGCCTAGCTACAGTTCTCGTCCTGCACCGCAGTGAGCAACTATTCATTGTGGCCTCTGACATCGTTGATTTGTTCACCTGGAAACTGCTGTGGCGGATTATTAAATTCGTCTATCAGCCGGTTCTGCCACAGTCAGTTCCTACCGAGCTACGCGAAATCCCTGCATACACAGTGGCCGTATATGCCACCTCTATTGTTCGCAGAGGACCACCGGCACTAACAACGGTGTAAGGTCACCCTTGCATACGACACACGGTCTGAGACCGGTTCCGCTCCCCCTTTCCAGTGAACCGGCGGGTTGTTTTTCATGACCGTCAATGGATGATTTGCTGATTCTTCTCCTCTAGCGCAGCCTCGATAGGTACTTGGTCGCAACGATTCTCGCTCTAGCCACCAGCGATATGAGCTGGTATTTCTAGAGACTCCCGGATCAGCCGATGGTCGTATGCCGAAGGCTCTTACATCGCACTTTTACACGGCCTTTTGATCAAGGCCACTCTTGTACTTT
>Ga0308157_10002925_pt1 | contig 26339 bp, 23 predicted proteins | sample PhyBR1_FD_201035 | JGI IMG/M metagenome (GOLD analysis project Ga0308157, IMG submission 201035) | Phyllosphere microbial communities from UC Gill Tract Community Farm, Albany, California, United States - DLSLB.R1 | ecosystem: Host-associated > Plants > Phyllosphere > Unclassified | place: USA...
GTGTCGTTGGGGTAACCAGCGCCTGGTATTTAAGTCAGGCGGGACATGACGTAACCGTTATCGATCGTGAATCCGGTCCCGCGCTTGAAACCAGCGCGGCGAACGCCGGGCAAATCTCTCCGGGGTACGCGGCGCCGTGGGCTGCGCCGGGCGTTCCGCTGAAAGCGATTAAATGGATGTTCCAGCGCCACGCGCCGCTGGCCATCAGCCTCGATGGCACGCAGTTCCAGCTGAAGTGGATGTGGCAGATGCTGCGCAACTGCGACACCCGCCACTATATGGAGAACAAAGGGCGCATGGTGCGCCTGGCGGAATACAGCCGCGACTGTCTGAAAGCGCTGCGCGCCTCGACCGGAATTGAGTACGAAGGCCGTCAGGGCGGGACGCTGCAGCTGTTCCGCACTGAGCAACAGTACGAAAATGCGACCCGCGATATCGCCGTGCTGGAAGATGCAGGCGTGCCGTATCAACTGCTGGAAGCCAGCCAGTTGGGTCAGGTTGAACCGGCTCTGGCGGAAGTGGCACATAAGCTGACGGGTGGGCTGCGCCTGCCTAATGACGAAACCGGCGACTGCCAGCTCTTTACTCAACGTCTGGCGCAAATGTGCGAGCAGGCGGGGGTAAAATTCCGCTTCAATACCTCAGTCGACAAGCTGCTGTCGGAAGGGGAAAAAATTTACGGCGTGAAGTGTGGGGAAGAGGTGATCAAAGCGGATGCCTACGTCATGGCGTTTGGTTCGTACTCCACCGCGATGCTGAAAGGCATTCTCGATATTCCGGTCTACCCGCTGAAGGGCTACTCGCTGACCATTCCGGTGAAAGAGGAGAGCGGTGCGCCCGTGTCGACCATTCTGGATGAAACTTACAAAATCGCCATTACCCGCTTCGATAACCGCATCCGCGTAGGCGGCATGGCGGAGATTGTCGGCTTTAACACCGAGCTGCTTCAGCCGCGGCGTGAAACGCTGGAGATGGTGGTGGGCGATCTCTTCCCACGCGGTGGTTTTGTTGAACAGGCGACGTTCTGGACCGGTCTGCGTCCTATGACGCCAGACGGCACACCGATTGTGGGCCGCACGCCGTATAAAAACCTGTGGACCAATACCGGTCACGGTACGCTTGGCTGGACGATGGCCTGCGGGTCCGGCCAGCTGCTGAGCGACCTGATTTCCGGGCGTACGCCGGCAATTCCGTTTGACGATTTAAGTGCAGCACGCTATCAATCGGGGTTTATGCCTTCGCGTCCACAGCACCTGCACGGCGCGCATAACTGAGGAGTTGTCATGTCCCGTCCTGTTCTGGCCCAGCTGAACCTGCAGGCCCTGAAGGATAACCTGCAAATTGTTCGCCGGGCAGCACCTGGTGCTCGCGTGTGGTCGGTGGTGAAAGCGAATGCCTACGGCCACGGCATTGACCGTATCTGGAGCGCGCTGAGCGCGACCGATGGTTTTGCGTTACTGAATCTGGAAGAGGCCATTCTGCTGCGCGAGCGCGGCTGGAAAGGGCCCATACTGTTGCTGGAGGGGTTCTTCCACGCCGCCGATCTGCCGCTGCTGGATAAGTACCGGCTGACCACCAGCGTTCACAGCAACTGGCAGATTAAGGCGATTCAGGATGCGAAGCTCCAGGCTCCGCTGGATATTTATCTCAAGGTGAACAGCGGCATGAACCGCCTGGGCTTCCAGCCTGAGCGGGTGCATACGGTCTGGCAACAGCTACGAGCCCTGAAGAACGTGGGTGAAATGACGCTGATGGCGCACTTTGCCGACGCGGAAAAAACCGACGGTATTGCCGATGCCATGGTGCGTATTGAGCAGGCGGCAGAAGGACTGGATTGTCCACGCTCGCTGTCAAACTCGGCGGCCACGCTGTGGCATCCCGAGGCGCACTATAACTGGGTGCGTCCGGGGATCGTTCTGTACGGTGCATCGCCCTCAGGCCAGTGGCAGGATATCGCCAACAGCGGCCTGAAGCCGGTGATGACCCTGCGCAGCGAAATCATTGGCGTGCAAACCCTGAAGGCCGGTGACACGGTGGGCTACGGCAGCCGCTACCGGGCAACGGGCGAGCAGCGCATTGGTATCGTGGCGGGCGGTTATGCCGACGGCTACCCGCGCATCGCGCCGACCGGTACGCCAGTGTGGGTGGATGGCGTCCGCACGGGGACGGTGGGGACGATATCCATGGATATGCTGGCCGTTGACCTGACGCCATGCCCGCAGGCGGGCATTGGCTCACCTGTTGAACTGTGGGGTAACGAAATCAAAATTGATGACGTGGCCGCCGCGGCGGGAACGGTGGGGTACGAATTGATGTGCGCGCTGGCACCGAGAGTGCCAGTTGTGACGGTGTAACGAGTGTTTGTGTCGGGTGGCGGCCTCGCCTTACCCGACCTACAAAACCCTCGAACGTAGGCCGGGTAAGCGTCAGCGCCACCCGGCAAAAAAAACCGCTACTCCGCGTCCTCTTCCATTGGTCGGACGCCGACTTTTCTGACTGCGTTATCTTCTTTCTCCGCCACCGTCCAGATCATCCCTGCGAACTCCACCTGGTCACCGACGACGGGGGCAGCCCCCAGCAGTTGCTGAATGATTTCCCCTAACGTTTGCTGCTTATCGCGGTACTCCAGCCCTTCATCCAGACCGTAAATCAATGCCACATCGGCAAATTTGGCGCTGGCTTCCAGAATAAAATCGCCGAAGAAACGCTGGTCCAGCGCCACCGGAGGCGACTGGCTGAACAGCTTGCCCAGCGCGGGCAGGTCGCGCTCGCGACCAATCACGCACAGAATATCCCCTTCGCGCAGGCGGGTGCTGCCTGTAGGGTGCAGCAGGACATTGTCGCGGAACAGGGCGGCAATGCGCGTTTCAGCCGGCATGTGCAAATCGCGCAGCGAGGCCCCCACGCACCATTTGTCGGCGCTGAGCTGATAGACAAACTGTTCCCACGGGTTCTCCGGATGAATGTCGAGCCCCACCCGGGAAACCGGCCAGCCCACGGGGGGCACCACCACTTTGGCTTTTTTCGCCGCCCACCCGAGCGACGTCCCCTGGAACAGCAGCGAGATCAGCACCACGAAGAACGCCACGTTAAAGAACAGCCGTGCGTTATCCAGACCGGCCATCATCGGAAAGACCGCAAGGATAATCGGCACCGCGCCGCGCAGGCCCACCCAGCTGATAAAGACGCGCTCGCGCAGGTTGAAGCCGCGAAACGGCAGCAGGCCTGCAAATACCGACAGCGGACGAGCGAAGAAGATCATCCATGCAGACAGCAGCAGCGCCGGAATGGCGATCGGCAGCAGGTCTGATGGCGTAACCAGAAGCCCCAGCACCAGGAACATGCCGATCTGTGCCAGCCAGGCCAGGCCGTCAAAGTTCTGCAAGATTGCATGGCGGTTGCGAATAGGGCGGTTGCCCATCAGGAACCCGCAGAGATAGACGGCGAGAATGCCGCTACCGTCCAGCGCAGTGGTCACGGCAAAAATAAGAATACCGCCGCTCAGCGCCAGCAATGGGTAAAGCCCCAACGGCAGCGATATGCGGTTGATTGTCTGCTGTAACAGGTAGCCCCCCGCCAGGCCGATGAGTATCCCCAGGCCGAACTGCTGCAGGATATGCCAGGCAAACATCCAGCTCAGCCCGTTTTCATGCTGCTGAATCATCTCGATAAGCGTAATGGTGAGAAACACCGCCATCGGATCGTTACTGCCGGATTCAATTTCAAGCGTGGAGCCAACGCGTTCGTTAAGCCCTTTCCCGCCGAGCAGGGAAAACACGGCTGCCGCATCGGTTGAACCCACGATAGCGCCAATCAGCAAACCTTCCATGATATTAAGATGGAAGAGCCACGCGGCCATCATTCCGGTGAGGCCAGAGGTAATCAACACGCCGACGGTTGCCAGCGACAGCGCGGGTCCTAAGGCAACGCGAAAGGAGCTCGCCTGGGTGCGCATCCCGCCGTCAAGCAGGATCACGGCCAGCGCGAGGTTACTTACCATGTAAGCGAAAGGGTAGTTGTCGAAGGGGATACCGCCGATGCCATCAATGCCAGCCAGCATGCCGATGGCAAGAAAAATAACAAGAATAGGTATGCCGAGACGCGATGAAAATGAACTTAATAAAATACTGCTGGTTACAAGGACCGAACCCAGAATGAAAAGGCTGATTATCGCTGCGGCATCCAATGTTCTCTTACTCCCACCTCAATGTTAACGCTGTTACTAAAACCCTAACATATTAACGACGGCAACAGCGTTTTATTAAGCGGGTATAACGGCTTTTTTATGCCTTTATGACAGGATGGCCGCTGATGGTTAGCCGGCTGCCTGAATCGTTATGAATCAGGGAGGCGTGCGCCCCCAGCGCCAGGGTCACGGTTTGCTGCTCATGACCAAAATCCAGGCCGGTGATGACCGGAATATCCAGCCGCGAGCGAACGAAGTCGACCATGGTCTCAAGGGAGTAACCCGCGTCATAGTCATTCGGCGCAGAGCCGCTAAAGCTGCCCAGCACAATCGCGGACTGGCGTTCAAGAATACCGGCATGATAAAGCTGCAATAGCATGCGCTCGACGCGGAACGGATGTTCGTTAATATCTTCCAGCACCAGAATGCCGTCCTCAATGTGCGGCATCCACGGCGTTCCAATGAGCGAGACCAGCATTGCCAGGTTGCCGCCCCAGAGCTGACCTTCACATTCCCAGTGAGGTCCATTTCCCTGCCACTCAACGCTGTAGGTTGGATTGCGCAGCGCGCGCCAGAAATGTTCCACGGTAAACGTATCCAGCTCCGGTGCACCAAAGTTGCCGGCCAGCATCGGGCCGCTGAAGGTGATCACGTTATGCAGCGCCAGCAGTCCCAACTGGATGACGGTGAAATCGCTGTGGCCGCAAATCAGCAGCGGATCCTGCTGCTGGCGCTGTGCCAGTCCCTGCCAGTCAATGCTCTCCAGCAGCCGACTCGCGCCATACCCGCCGCGCACCGCCAGAACTATCTGGTTTTCACCCTTCAGGTTCACCAGGCTGTTGATATCATTCAGCCGCTGCGCTTCAGTGCCGGCAAAGCGCTGCTGACGGCGGGGGATAATCGTCTGATTTTCTACCTGATGGCCGGATTCCAGCAAACGCTGAACGCCCCGCTGCGCCGCGTCCTGGTTAATGCAATAGCCCGACGGCGCGATGAGATGAAACTGAGACATGGCAATTCCTTGCTGAATGAGAAACTAATTGTCTATATCATGCCGCTTATACGCTGCCTGCTTCAAGGGGGCGGCGCACTGCGATGACCGGCTATAAGGATAGATGACGTGAAATTGAGATGGTTTGCTTTTTTGATTGTGTTGCTCGCTGGCTGTAGTTCAAAGCATGATTATCAAAATCCGCCCTGGAACCCTGAAGTGCCGGTGAAGCGGGCCATGCAGTGGATGCCGATCAGTGAACAAGCCGGGAAGGCCTGGGGCGTCAGTCCGCGTCTGATCACGGCGATTATTGCGGTCGAGTCCGGCGGTAATCCTACGCTTGTCAGCAAGTCCAACGCGGTGGGGCTGATGCAGCTTAAAGCGTCCACGGCAGGAAGAGAAGTTTACCGCTATATGGGCTGGAGCGGTCAGCCGTCGACCAGCGAGCTGAAGAACCCGGAACGCAACATTTCAATGGGTACAGCCTATCTGAGCATTATGGAACATGGCGTGCTGAAGGGGATTCAGGATCCGGAGGTGATGCAATACGCGCTGGTAGTGTCTTACGTTAACGGTGCCGGCGCGTTGCTCAGAACCTTCTCCTCTGACCGCAAAGAGGCGATAGAAGAGATTAACGGCATGGACAAAGACGAGTTCTTTGAACATGTGGCGAAAAATCACCCGGCACCACAGGCGCCTCGTTATATCTGGAAAGTACAGAAAGCGATGGATGCCATGTAATGCCGCAGACGGGCGGCGGTCACGCTGCCCTCTTTTTTTCAGAGAACTTTATTTGCACGTTCCCGCGCTTCCCGCTCAAGCGAATAGATAATACGCTGAAGTTCACGCTCTGCACCGGGTCCGACGTTCAGGAAACGGAAACTCAGACGCGGCGTGGTGATGGTTTCATTTTTGCTGTCCACGACGGTGCGATCGCTGATGGCAATCAGCTGTGCATCGAAATAAAAGCGACCCCAGCCCCCCATATCCAGCTCGATTTGCGTAAACCGCATGCCTTCTACCAGTCCGTCAGGTTTCGGCGTATCCATCAGCGCGCCCATACCGCCCAGCGACAGATCGAAGAGACGGAAGCGGATCTCTTTTTTGTCCGGCATTTTGGCCTTGCAAAAATAGGCGGGGTGAAGCGGGGCGCTGATGCGGAAATATTCACGACGCTGGACAAACCAGAGATTGGTGGGAAGCGGGGTAGCAAAAGCAGGGAGTCCCTGGTATTCGCTCAGTTCCAGCCGCGACAGGACAAACTCCACTTTGGCGCCCTGCGTTTCGGCCATCACCGCGATATTCTCCGCTCTCAGCGCAGCGCGGTTTTCATACTCCTGACTGCCTAAATCAATCACCAGCCGCTCCTGCGATACGTCAAGGATCTTGCTGATGAACTGATTATTCGACCAGCTGATGCGCAGCGGCACTTCACCTTTTTGCAGGTCGCGTAATACCCCTAATACAGCCAGCGGATTTTGCTTGAGGAACTGCTCACTGTAATGACTCACGCCGGATGGCTCCTTGATTGATGACAGACTGTCTTAGCGTTATCGGCAATCTGCAATGAAACTTAATACAAACCGGTGAGTTTTTTTGCCTGTTTAACCAAAGATAAGTCGGTGAGATGAAAATGGTTTTCCGGCGATGACCTATACTTAAGTTAGCTGTGCAGAAGGTTTTCTGCGCACGCGTTAAACCTGTAAGAGGGCATCGCTATGGGTATCATCGCCTGGATTATCTTTGGTCTTATTGCTGGCGCTATCGCTAAACTGATCATGCCGGGAAACGATGGCGGCGGCTTTATTTTGACCTGTGTACTCGGGGTCGTTGGTGCGGTTGTGGGCGGCTGGCTGGCGACGATGTTTGGCTTTGGAGGCAACATAAGTGGTTTCGACCTGCACAGTTTTCTGGTCGCTGTCGTGGGTGCCATTGTGGTGCTGGGCATATTCAGGTTACTGCGACGAGCATAAATTGACATGAACGGCTCTCTGCGGAGGGCCGTTTTTTTTGCCTGAGTATTGATTTGTTAATCTAAATGATAATAATTGTCGTTCCGTATTGCATCTAACAACAAGACGACATTATGAATACCTCACGTTTTACGCTTTGCGCTCTGGCAGGGGCCGTCACGCTGGCATTGCAGGTCCCGGCGTTTGCCGAAGAATCCACCATCGTCGTCACGGGCTCAGAGCAGGGCAGCGCGCTGCCGGCCTGGACGAACAGCGCCACGAAATCGGCCGTTGCCGAAAGTAAAACGCCGCAGGTCATCACGACCCTCTCTGCGCCGGAAATTGAAAAGCGTCACGCGAATTCGGTGAATGAAATCCTGCGCTATGCCCCGGGCGTCTCAACCGAGGTGCGGGGGAATACCTCCTACATGAGCGAATATAAAATTCGTGGCTTTACCGTTGACCAGGAGTTTTATAACGGGCTGCAGCTGCCCTATAACGTCACCGGCAATACCAAAGCGCGCATCGATCCGCTGCTGATCGACAGCGTTGATATCCTGAAAGGCCCCTCATCGGTCCTTTACGGCGGCGGTTCGCCGGGCGGGCTGGTGAATATTCAAAGTAAAAAACCGCAGCGGGAAGCCCGAACCGAAATCGGCGTTAACACCGGAAACCGTAATCTGAAAGAGGGATACCTCGATTCAACCGGGCAGATTGCCGACAGCGACTGGAACTACCGTCTGCTGGGCAAAGCGACGGAAAACGACGATCAGCCGCACACCACCCGGTATGAAAACTACCTGGTTGCGCCGTCCGTCACCTGGCAGCCGGACAGCAAAACCCGCCTCACCCTGGACGCGCTGGCGCAAAACAGCCCGAGCCTGACGCCGTCTAACCCGCTGCCGCTCGCCTACCTGCACTCGAAATATGCGGGCAAGCGCGATTATGCCGGAGACGAATGGAGCGGGTTTAAGCAGCGTCAGTGGATGCTGGGCTACAGCTTTGAACATGAATTTGACAGCGGCTGGGGCTTTAATCAGAAAGCGCGCTATTTCGATGTCGATACCCACCAGCGCAGCGTCTACGCGACAGGGACGGGAAGCGAGGCGTATCAGCTCAACCGCTTTGCCTACACCACCGATGAAGACCTTAAGAGCTTCAACATCGACAACCAGGTGACCAAAACCGTTGCCCTTGGCGACTGGAAACACCACCTGCTGGCCGGGTTTGACTATCAGAAGCTGAACTCCCATTTCCATTATCGCTACGCGTCGGCGACGCCGGGCATCGATATGCGTCATCCAGACTATTCGCAGGTCCAGGAAAGTGCGCTGGGGCTCTATACCGCCCAGAAAAACCGTCTCAGCTACCAGCAAAACGGCTATTACTTACAGGATCAGGTAGAGTTTGGCGGCCTCAACCTGCTGGGCAGCCTGCGCTACGACGATTACCGCTCCGTTACCACCAACTACCTGCAAAACGGTGATAAAGCCTGGGTATCGCAGGATCGCGTCACCAAACGCCTGGGCGCGCTTTACGCCTTCGATAACGGGATTTCGCCGTTTATCAGCTATTCAGAAGGTTTCGCGCCGGTGTCACCGCAGGGCACGCTCGTGGCGAAAGACGTCAAGCCAACCACCAGCAAACAGGTGGAAGGCGGGGTGAAATATCTGCTGGCCGACTACGCCACCACCTTTACCGCCTCGGTGTTTAACATCCGGCAGAAAAATGTCGTCACCTCCGATCCGGGCTTCCTGAACTATCGTCAGACCGGGGAAGTGGAATCCAAAGGGGCAGAGCTCTCCGCCATCAGCCGTCCGACGGACAACCTGACGCTGATTGCCAACTATGCGTACACCCACGCGATCAACCGGGAAGATGACAAGTACAAAGGTAAACGTCCAACGCAGGTGCCGGAGAATGCCTTCAACCTCTGGGGGGATTACACCTTTGACAACACGCCGCTGAAAGGACTGATGCTGGGGGCTGGGGCACGCTACACCGGGCCGATGGAAATCTCTCCGGCAAACGATGCGGGTAAGCTGGGGGGCACCACGCAGTACGATCTGGCGGCTTCCTACCGGATGGGTGAAATCCTGCCCTCGCTGGCAGGGCTAACGCTTAAGGCCAGCGCGCAGAACATCACCAATAAAGAGACGCTGACCTGCTACGATGCGACCAACTGCTGGATTGGGCGTGACAGGACGTATCAGCTAGGGGCGAGTTATAGTTTCTGACGATCGTTTCCCTTTCCCGATGCTGAGGGATCTCCAGTAAATTTTTAACCAGAAGCGATTCTGTTTTTTAAAGTGAAACGATTTATTCGCAGCGACGCCATGGTCCGGCTGTAAATCGCTGAGGCGTTTCCTGAAGGCCGGGGCGAGGCGCATGGATGCGCCGAGAGGGCGGGCTTTACAGGGACGTTACCTCCGCCCGTCCCCGATAAGCCGGAAGGAATAAGACGAAGGCACCGCGAAGCGGCGATTTACCGCCGGGAGCCCGGGTCGCCAGGGTGGTGGCGATTGAGCCACCCTGGCGTTCACAGGCCATGTCGTTACAGAATAGCAAGGAACATAAAGTGAACGGAATGACCACCGCAGCCGTATGTTCCCCTCACCCTAACCCTCTCCCCAAAGGGGCGAGGGGATTGTTCGCTACTCGCATTAATTTGTGAGGATTAGAGCCAGCACGCGCAGGCCGGGTAAGGCGTAGCCGCCACCCGGCAATACCCTTACTGCGCCGCAGCTTTCACCGGCTCAGCCTCCTCATTTGCCGCAGGCTGATTCTCCGGCACGCTGTCGCACGGTTTTGCTTTCGGACAGACCCGATCCAGCATTTTCAGCGTCACGCCGTTGCTCCAGCCGAAGCCGTCCTGCAGCGGATACTCACCGCCGCCGCCGCCCGTACCGGTTGTCGACACGTCATACTTCTCGACCAGTTTCTTTTCCCTGTCGTAAGTATGCTGGACGTTCTTCAGGAAGCGCCAGGTCACGTCCATCGAGACCTTTTCTTGCCCGTAATTCTGCAGCCCTTCCGCGGCCACCCACTGCAGCGGGGCCCAGCCGTTTGGCGCATCCCACTGCTGGCCGCTATTGACGGTGGTGGTCGCAATACCGCCCGGCTTCAACAGGCGCGACGAGGTTGCCGCGGCGACTTTATCGGCCCGGTCCTGCGCCGCCGCCTTCACGTAAAGCGGGAACAGGGCTGCCGCCGTGAGCTGATTGCGTACCTTCTTGCTCTTGAGATCGTAATCCGCGTACCAGCCCTCTTTATCATTCCACAGGTGGCTCTCGATGGCTTTCTGACGCGCCGTTGCCAGCGCCTCGTATTTACTTGCGCTGGCGGCGTCGCCACTCTCCTGGCTTGCCCGCGCCAGCAGTTTTTCCATCTTGAACATCAGGGCGTTCAGGTCCACGGGGACAATGCTGGTGGTCCGGATGGTGCCGAGCTTTTGCGGATCGTCCATCCAGCGGGAGCTAAAGTCCCAGCCCGAGGCCGCAGCGGAACGCAAATCACGGTAGATCTCGGTCGCAGGCCGGTTAGGGTCACTTTTGGCGGTATTCACGTCGTCAAGCCAGGACTCCGGGCGCGGGGTATCGCGGTCGTCCCAGTAGCGGTTGAGGATAGCGCCGTCGTCCAGCTTCACCACGCGTTTGTTAGCCTGCCCCGGCTGAAGGGCGTCGACGCCGTCCATCCAGTAGGCATACTCTTTCTCCATCTGCGGGCGGTACTTCTTCAGCGCATCGCTGTCGTGGGTCGCCAGCAGTTCAACCATCATTGAGAAAAACGGCGGCTGGGAGCGGCTCAGGTAATAGCTGCGGTTGCCGTTGGGAATGTGGCCGAAGGTGTCAATCTCATACGCAAAGTTATCCACCATGTCGCTGATTTTGTCCCAGTGTTCGCTCTCCGCCAGGCCCAGCATGGTGAAATAGCTGTCCCAGTAGTAGACCTCGCGGAAACGGCCGCCGGGCACAACGTAAGGTTTGGGTAACGGCAGAAGGGAATCCCATTTGTTGCTGGCTTTATCCGTGGTGCGCGTCAGCACGGGCCAGAGATCGTCGATGTGCTCACGTAAACTTTGTCCAGCAGGCGGAACATATTTTTCCCCTTCCGCAGGGAGCGTAAAGTTCATCTCGACAAAGTGGCGTAAGTCAAAGCTGGACTGCGCGTGCTGCATCCGGTAATCCGCCAGAATCATCAGCGGGTCGCTTTTGGGGACGGCATCCGCGAAGGTTTTCTGATCGGGAAACAGTTTGGCGCTTTGCACATCGTTAAACAGCGGGCCCAGCAAAATATCGGGTGAGGTTGTCTGGGCTGCGGGGCTATCGTCGGCATAACCGCAAGTCGTGACGCCGAGCAGCGCGCCTCCTAACGCAAGGGGTAAGAGCGCGGGGCGTAGTGTACGAGGTCTTATCATCAGTTCGTCTCCTGTCTTCACTAAACAGCGTGACCGCTGTTGTCAATCACCTGAAAACCTTAGACGAATATTGCCCGCTTCGCGTTAATAATTGCCTGCCCGTCAGACCTCTTCCGGCGTCTGGCTGGCTTCCCGCAGCGTGCCCGGCGCATGTCCTATGATGCGCTTAAATGCCCGGCTAAATGCCGCCAGAGAGCCGTACCCCAGCCGCAGCGCGACGGTTTCAATCGGCTGATTTTCGTGGCGAATGTACTGGATGGCCAGCCGCATCCTCAGCTCGCTGAGATATTTTGCCGGGGTGGTTCCCGTCGCGGCCAGAAACCGTTCGGCGAACACGGAACGGGACGTGCCCGCTTCTTTTGCCAGATCCGCCACGCTCCAGTTCAGGCCGGGCTGCTGGTGCATGGCGTAAATGGCCCGGCTCAGGCGCGGGTCTCGCAGAACCTGCACCCAGCCGGTGGCTTTACCACATCCGCCTTCAACCCAGCCGCGCACGATTAACGCCGCCACCACGTCGGCCAGACGCGCAAGGATCCCGGCGTACCCGGCCTGGCGCGAAACGGATTCCCGCTCCATCGCCGCCAGCAGCGGGTGGATCTCCGGCCAGGTGGACATCAGCCGGCTGACCATCATCACTTCCGGCATCGCCTTGATCAGCGGCTGCATCCCGCCCAGCTCAAAATCCATGCACCCGCTAAAGATGATGGTGTTCTCGCTTTCCGGGCAGGGCTCGCAGGTGATGGCACACACCGAGCTGCAGATGGGCTCGCTGGGAAAGGCATTGACGGGCGTAATGGTTGCCCGCTCGTCAGAGAGCAGGGCATGAGAATTACCGCAAGGAATAAAGAGGGCATCGCCGCTGCTCAGTTCGAACGTCGCACCGCTTTCCATTCGCAGCAGGGCGCTACCGTGGCTCACAAAATGAAACTGCGCCCTACCGGGCGCCTGATGGAAGGCGACGCCAAACGGCGCGCTGGCCTGGATCCGCCGGTATTTCACACCTGACAGACGCATGCCGCGTAAAAGTTCGCTGATCAGATCGGGTGACTGTACGGTCATGGCGCAACTCCGGACGAATAATCAATAAGTGGAGATTATATGTCATAGATCGTCCAGGGTGAACCTTCTATGCTTTTGCGACAGTTGTCACATTTTTATAACGGGAGAAAAACAGATGAATTCATGTGTCGCGGCGAGCGAGGCGGTAGCGCCTGCAAAACCCGCCTGGCGGGCCGTCTATTCACTGGGGCTGGGGGTGTTTGGTTTGATTACGGCAGAATTTCTGCCCGCCAGTCTGTTAACGCCGATGGCCGCGAGCCTGGGCGTGAGTGAAGGAATGGCCGGGCAGGCCGTCACCGCCACCGCGCTGGTGGCGCTGGTAACCGGACTGCTGATTACGCCAGCGACCAAAAGCATTGACCGCCGCTGGGTGCTGATGTTTTTCTCGGTGCTGCAAATTATCTCCAGCCTGCTGGTGGCCTTTGCGCCCAACCTGCACGTCCTGCTGATGGGGCGCCTGCTGCTGGGGATCGCCATCGGGGGATTCTGGGCGATGTCGACGGCGACGACGATGCGCCTGGTTCCGGCGGATAAAGTGCCGAAGGCGCTGGCGGTGATCTTCTCCAGCGTATCGATAGCCACGGTGGTCGCGGCGCCGCTGGGCAGCTATCTGGGCAGCCTGATCGGCTGGCGCAACGTCTTTGTGCTCTGCATTCTGCCGAGCATGCTGGCGCTGCTGTGGCAGCTCTGGGTCCTGCCGTCCATGAAGCCGGAGAGCAGCGGCAGCCTGAGTACGCTGTTCCGCGTGCTGCGTCGTCCGGGGATGATCGGCGGCATGCTGGCGACCATCCTGATTTTCAGCGGCCATTTCGCCTTCTTTACCTACCTGCGCCCGTTCCTGGAAACGGTGGGGCAGGCGAGCGTGGAGACCATTTCGCTGATCCTGCTGGGCTTTGGGCTGGCCAACTTTGTCGGCACCTCGGTTGCCGGGCATCTGCTGGCACGAAATCTGCGCCTGACGCTGGCGCTGGTGCCGTTCGCGATGGGCGTTCTCGCGCTCACGATGGTGGCGTTTGGTCATCTGGCGATGCTGGACGGGTTCCTGGTCGCGCTGTGGGGCTTTGCATTTGGTCTGGTTCCGGTGGGCTGGTCAACCTGGCTTGCTACCACCGTTCCGGATGAAGCCGAAAGTGCAGGCGGGCTGCTGGTGGCCTCAATTCAGCTGGCGATAAGTGCCGGTGCGGCCGGGGGCGGCGCAGTATTTGACCTCAACGGCGCCAGCGGCGTATTCGCGGGCAGCGGTCTTTTGCTGGTAACGGCAATGGTAATTGTGTTTATGGGCGTGAAAGTGAAAGCAGAGTGAGCCTTTTCCCTCTCCTTGGGGAGAGGGACTTAACGGTTGTTCATTGTTCTATGCTGTTGCTCTTTCATTCCAGGTGTCTTTAAACATGATATTCCCGTCGCAAAATTTCCATTCAATCGATTCATAGCGGAGTTCGACTTCTTCCATATGCGCACTTGCGATACCGAGCGGGTGCAATACTGGCGAGATCCTGGTTATTTTGACGTTTTCCAGAGTGATATTGAAGTATTCGCGCTCAATACCGGCGTCATCAATTTTATACATTTTGATTAATGCAGATTTGAATGTTTTGCCTGTACATACGGCACGAAAAAGATGGGGTGTGATGCGATCTATTTCTTTTTCAAAGGTGATTGGAACATGAAGGCGTGTCCCGGTTAGTTTTCCCGTGTTGGAACTGGTGGGGATCCAGACGGAGTGATTAAACGATTTGAGTTCGGTAGAGCCCAATCTTGTAGGCATTAAACACTCGCCTGAAACGGGCGCGTTATTTTCATCAGTAAACCATATATGTGCTGGCGTAGACATTTATTGATCCTTTGTTTTGTAACGAAATGCAATGAAGTACACAACTAATACAATAATCCCAACGATTCGTAGTGCAATTTTTTCGTTTTCTATAAAACTCACTACGACAGCACCGAGAATGATGGCGAATATTCCAGTGCCATACCAAAAAAAATCATCCAGAATGTCTTGTAAGAAACTTTTTAAAAATTGTTTCAAAAATGCTTTTATCGATTGCCACATTATCGCATCATTCTATTCAGCGCATCAGCAATTTCGCTATCGGATGCAGTGTTTAAGTTAAGATAACCGGCTTTCATTATCACCGGTTCAATAAGGAAATACATCATTTCCAGCTTTTCAACATACAGCGCATGGTAAAATAACGGCTGAAATTTTTTAAGTGTATTTGCGCTGTCTGCCGCATGCTGAACTATAGCGTAAAGGTTTAATACGGTAATTACACCTCCTGTGCTCAAACCAACCTTTCTCATAAATGCACTTTTTACGGCCGCGTTCATTTTATTACCATAACAGATGTATGACGTGGCGGCATAAATCAAACCGCTCTTAGATACTTGCTTTACTGAATAGTTTGTTGTAAATGGTATTAATTTTTCGAGAATAATTTTTCTTTGAATAATGGATCTGTTCTGAAGCATCGTTTCAATATAAATCCTTACCATTCTAAAAATTACATCTCTATGCTTAACAAGCTCGGCGACTCCTGCTAAAAACCTCAAATCTTCCGAACCCAATTTTTTACAGACATCCTGATAATTATCAGTGAAGCAAGAGGTATAATAAAGCAATCGCGTGGTCGCATCGCCAAGATTATTTAAATATTCTATGGCACCGTCCTTTACCCCCGCGACGGCGCGATCGAGCCTTAATGCGAGATCTTTATCGGATCCAATTCTTTCTATAATTTCCTTGCTGTAATACATAATATGCCCCTGTTGTATGCAGGGTGTATCATGGTCTACGCTATCGTCTAAGGACAGTGATCGGACTCGCACTTTTAAACGTAAAGTAAAGAATAAACATTAACCTATTTTCTAAGTTAATTGGTGCGTTTTCATAATTGATGCGATGAATTAGAAAGGGTTAAATAAACTTGAGATTATTGAGAATTATATATTCAGCGAGGAATGGGGAGATATTACTGGATGATGACATAATTTGTAGGCCGGGTAAGCGCAAGCGCCACCCGGCATCACGGTAAGACTTACAGTCCTTTCTTATCCATCCACACCGCCAGATCCACCAGACGGTTTGAGAAGCCCCACTCGTTGTCGTACCACGCCAGGATCTTCACCATGTTCCCGCCAATCACCAGCGTGGAAAGCCCGTCGATAATCGAGGAGCGTGGGTCGCCCTGGTAATCGCTGGAGACCAGCGGTTCATCGCTATAGCCCAGAATGCCTTTCAGAGGCCCGCTGGCGGCCGCGTTGCGGAACGCGTCATTCACCTCTTCGGCGGTTACGTTACGGCTCAGCGTTACCGTTAAATCCACAATCGACACCACCGGCACCGGCACGCGCAGGGAGTACCCGGTCAGTTTGCCGTCCAGGGAGGGGATCACTTTCCCCAGCGCTTTTGCCGCGCCGCTGGAGTAAGGCACAATCGACAGCGCCGCCGCGCGCGCGCCGCGCAGATCTTTCTCCGGCTGATCGTGCAGCGCCTGGCTGTTGGTGTAGGCGTGCGTGGTATTCATCAGGCCATGCTCAATCCCGAACTGCTGATGCAGGACCTGAGCGGCCGGTGCCAGACCGTTCGTGGTGCAGCTCCCGTTACTCACCACCGCGTGACGGGCGGGATCGTACTGCTCGTGATTAACCCCCATCACAATCGTCAGGTCGTCGTTCTTCCCGGGGGCGGAAATGATGACGCGCTTAGCGCCGCCGTGGGTGATATGCACCGCCGCTTTTTCCCGCTCGGTAAAGAAGCCGGTGGCCTCAATCACCACGTCAACGCCGACGTCACGCCACGGGATATTCGCCGGATCGCGTTCGCTAAATACGGCGATCCGCTGCCCGTCTACCTGCAGCGCGCCGTCTGCCGCTTCAACCGGGGCGGGAAGCTTGCCCAGAAGGGAATCATGTTTCAGCAGGTGGGCGAGGGTTTTACTGTCCGTCAGATCGTTAATGGCCACAATCTGCAGATCCGGGTTACCCAGCGCCGCGCGCAGGAAATTACGTCCGATACGGCCGAAACCGTTAATACCGACCTTAACCATGGTGCACTCCTTATCTCTGTTGTCTGGAGTCACTGTAGGCGTCGGGCCGATTGGCGTAAATGACAAAAAAGGATCAGATTACGCCATTTTGCGGCAGTGGAAGCGCTGGCGGTACTCGCCGGGCGTGAGGTGAAGCTGTTTCTCAAAGATGCGGCGCAGGTTAATGCTGGTGCCAAACCCGCTTTGCTCGGCAACGCGCTCAAGGGAGTCATGGGTCTGCTCAAGCAACTGGCGGGCCGCGGCCAGACGCGCTTCGGTCACGTAGCGGGCCGGAGAAACTCCCGCGTCGCGGGTAAACACGCGGGTGAAATTACGCGGGCTCATTGCCGCTTTCTCGGCCAGATTTTCCACGCACAGGTCGGCGGTGAGGTTTTGCAGGATCCAGGTTTGCAGTTCGCTTATCGGGCCCGATGTGCCGGGCTGCTGCAGGCTGTAACGGCTGAACTGCAGCTGGCCGCCGGGGCGGCGCAGATACATCACCATGTCCTGCGCCACGTCGCGGGCGAGGGTAAATCCGTAGTCGTCTTCCACCAGCGCCAGGGTCAGATCGAACCCGGAACTCACGCCGCCGGAGGTCCAGATGGGGCCATCCTGAATATACAGCGGACCGCCTTCGACGTGGATAGCCGGATACTGGGCTTGCATCGTCTCCAGCAGCCGCCAGTGGGTGGTCGCACGGCGACCGTCCAGCAGGCCGGTCTGGGCCAGCAGCATCGCGCCGCCGCAGATGGAGGCCACCCGCCGGGCGTGCGGCGCAGCGAGGTGCAGCCAGTCCACCACCGCCGTGCTCTCCTGCTCGTTCATGCCGCGTCCGGTGATGATAATCGTGTCCAGCGGTTCACGCGGGTCCAGCTCCGGCAGGCGATAGTCCGCCAGCAGATTCAGGCCGGACTGGCCGTGGATCACCTGGTGAGGCTGGGTGGTGGCGATGATAATCCGGTAGCGGGGCTGCGCAAGCCCTTCCTGATGCAGCCGGTTGGCCTGCATCAGAATGTCGGCGATACCGGCGGCTTCAAACAGCATGCCGCCGTCGGGAACAATAATCAGGATCTTCTTCATGTCCTGAAAAGTACCTTTATCACAGAATAAGTCAAGCAGCGCGTGCGCCCCACGTTTCTGGCAAAGCAAAGCGATTTAAGTTGTTTGTTATTTCAGTCGTTATCCCCGATCGTCAAAGAATTATCTCTGGCGAAACGGCGTCTGAAGGAATGAGTCAACGAAGCTCCCTCTATTTACATCCGCAACAACGCGAACAAATCCGCCATCTTGCATCGGGTTTTTTATGGCGCAGCGAACTGCCCACGTGGCTGTTGATTATCACGATTTATGCAGGCTGGTTTGCCACGCTGGCGTTCTGGCAAACGCTCGGCCTGCTGCCCGCCACGCTCCTGCTCATCGGGTTTACCGCCTGGTACATGTCCCTGCAGCATGAGCTGATCCACGGGCACCCCACGCGTTTTGCCTGGCTCAACCAGCTGTTTGGCACGCTCCCGCTGGCGGTCTGGTATCCGTATGGCCTGTACCGGGACTCCCATCTCGCCCATCATCGGCACCATAGCCTGACCCATCCGGTGGATGACCCGGAGTCGTACTATTTTACCGACGAGAGCTGGGCGCGCTTTTCCCCCTGGCAGAAACGTACAATTCGGGCGCGGAATACCTTCGCCGGGCGGCTGGTGCTGGCCCCGCTGCTGGATATCCTTCAGACGCTGGGCACCGCCGTGGCGGCATTTCGTCACCTTCACCTGCGGGCGATGGCGATGTGGCTGGTTCACGTTTTGCTGCTGGTGGCGCTCTTCGCCTGGATGACGCGTACCGGTTTTTCACCCGTCTGGTTTGTACTGGCCGTCAGCTATCCGGCGCTGGCGCTGACCAAGGTCCGATCGTTTTTCGAACATCGCGCGGCGGACGACCCGCTGGCGCGCTCCGTCATTAACGAGGCCGGGTTATTCTGGCGGGTACTGTTTTTGAATCTCAACTACCATTCAGTGCATCACGATCTGCCGGGCGTTCCCTGGTACGGGCTGAAAGCGATCTACCAGCAAAACCGGGAGGCGTACCAGCAGCGAAACCACGGTTTTCTCGTCAGGGGCTATGGTGAATGGCTGCGTCAGTTCTGGGTGAGACCCGTCGACGTCACCGTTCATCCCGCAAAACAACAGGGGGAAGGGTATGAGTAACCTGCTGGCGTTTCCCATGTATGCCGTGGATCGCGCCGATACCCGCGCGCTCTGGCTGGCGGTAAAGGGGCTGTTGGCCGCGCGCGGTGTGTCCGTCGATCGTGACCCCGGCTGGCCGGAGTCCGATCTGCTGAGGCACTGGCAACAGCCTGCGCTTATCCTCAGCCAGACCTGCGGTTATCCGCTGGTCACGCAGCTCCCGGACGTGCAGGTGGTCGGCTGTTTTCACTACGCGGCGCCGGGCTGTGAAGGGATCCAGTACCGCAGCTTTCTGGCGGTGCGCGAGGAGGATCGGCACCTCACGCTGGCGGATTTTCGCGGACGTCGGGCGGTCTGTAATTCCCCGGATTCCCAGTCCGGCTACAATGCGCTGCGAAAAATAGTGGCTCCCCTGCTGAGCGGCGGTCCCTTTTTCGCGCAAACGTCCTTCAGCGGCAGCCATCGCCAGTCGCTGATTGATGTGAAACGCGGGGCGGGGGATATTGCGGCCATCGACTGCGTGACCTGGGCACTGCTGCAGCGCCATGAGCCGGAACGCCTTGCGGGACTGGCGGTCATTGACCGCACCCTGCTGACGCCGGGACTGCCGCTGATTACCTCGCATGACACCTCGCCTGAAACGCTTAACGCCATTCGCGATGCGCTTCACGAGCTGGTGGATGCGCCGGAATACCGAGAAGTGCGCGACGCGGTGCTGATCGGCGGTTTTAGCGAGGTGACGCGCGAGGCCTACGCCTCATTGTCCGCGTGATAAATCTCCTGCGCGTCGGTAAAACAGCGCAGCGCCAGCGAGGAGACGGGCTTCTGCCTGCGCATAATCAGGCCGACGGGAGCCTCAATGTTCGCGTCGGCGATGGGGACAATCCTGAAGTTGCTGTTCAGTGCCTCCAGCCCGTTGTTCAGCGGCATCACGGCGCAGCACACGCCGCTCTGAACCGCCTGAATGATCTGGAACGTCGAGTCGCTCTCGAAAACGGACGTGGGTTCGATGCCGGCAGATTTAAAGCTGGCCTCCATATGCGCCCGGTAGTGCATCCCTTTGGTCAGAAACCCCAGCGGAAAATCCGTCAGGTCGTGCCACGTCAGCGCTGCCTGGCCGAGCTGGAAATGGCGGACGTCGTGCAGCAGGCCCATCTTTGTTTTTGGCAGCTGGATAATGTCAAACAGGCTGGTGTCGATGCTGTTGAGGTAGCAAATTCCCAGCTCAAGCTGATTGCGGCTGACGCCGTCGGCGATCTGCGCTGAGGACATGGAATAGAGGCTGTAGGTCAGCTCCGGGTATTTTTGCGTTAGCTGGCGAATAAAGATCATCGGATCCACGCTCGCCAGCGGCACCATCCCCAGACGTAATTCGCCCACCACCTGGCCTTTGCACAGCGCCGCTTCCGCCTGTAACCCGTCGTGTGCGGCAAGCAGGGCGCGGGCCCACGCGAGGATGCGTTCCCCCTCCGGCGTAAACCCTTCAAAGCGCTGCCCGCGCACGATCAGCACCAGCCCCAGCTCCTCTTCCAGGCTGCGGATGCGCATGGAGAGGGTCGGCTGGGTGACGTTGCACTGCGAGGCCGCTTTACCAAAGTGGCGGGTCTCGTCGAGCGCGATTAAATATTTTAACTGTTTAATATCCATCATTATCTCTGCGCGAGCAGCCTTACAGCATGCGGATCTCTTTCGAGCGCAGGGTGATGCGAACCGGAACGGATTTATACGACGGCGTACCGCTGTCCTTATCCAGATAATCAAGCGGTACCAGCACGTTGGCCTCCGGGTAATAGGCGCCGACGGTGCCCGGCGCGATGCTGTACGCCACCACGGTAATGTCCTTCAAACGCTGGACGCTGCCGGGGAGGGCGGTTTCGATATCCACGCGGTCGCCGTGTTCCAGGCCTGACTGCGCCATATCGTCTTCGTTCATAAACAGCACGTCGCGGCGGCCAAACACGCCGCGGTAGCGGTCGTCCAGCGCGTAAATGGTGGTGTTGTACTGGTCGTGGCTGCGCAGCGTGATTAACCGCAGAACGTGCTCACCTTCGCCGCTGGCGTTCTCGTGAACGCCGTCGAACACCGAGAACATCGCTTTTCCCGTCGCCGTTGGCCAGATGCGTTGCGTCGGCGGCAGCGGCATGCGGAAGCCCCCGGGAACGCGGATCCGCGCGTTGTAGTTCTCAAAGCCCGGAATGGTCTGCTCGATCAGATCGCGGATCCGGTCGTAATCTTCTACCAGCGTCAGCCAGTTCACGCGGGTTTCCGGCAGCGTGGCTTTCGCCATGCCGGCGACGATAGCGGGTTCCGAGAGGAGCAACGGCGAGGCGGGCTTCAGCTTGCCGGACGAGGCATGCACCATCGACATAGAGTCTTCGACGGTAATGGACTGACGGCCGGTGGCCTGGAGATCCAGCTCGGTACGGCCGAGGCACGGGAAAATAAAGGTCTCTTTGCCCACCAGCAGATGGGTACGGTTGAGCTTGGTCCCGACGTGCACGCTCAAATCCAGGTTACCCATCGCCGGAAAACCCCGCTCGTGATCGGGCATCGCGACGGCAAAATTACCCCCGAGGCAGATGAGCGCCTTCGCGCGGCCGTCGATCATCGCCTGCGTGGCCTGCACCGCATCGTGTCCGTGGTGAGACGGCGGCTCAAAGCCGAAAACGTCCTTCAGACGGTTCAGGAAGGTCGGGGTAGGCTTCTCGCTGATCCCGACGGTGCGGTTCCCCTGAACGTTAGAGTGGCCGCGCAGGGGGCAGATACCCGCGCCGGGCTTGCCGATGTTTCCGCGCAGCAGCAGCAGGTCAGCGATCAGGCGGACATTTGCCGTACCTTTATTGTGCTGGGTAATACCCATCCCGTAGGTAATGATGGTGGCATTTGATTTCGCATAGGCGTCGGCCACCTTTTTGAGCGCCGCCCGGTTCAGGCCCGATTCGCGCTCGATCTCGTCCCAGCGGGTTTGCGCGATATCGGCGGCGAAGTCCTCAATGCCCTGGGTGTGTTCGGCAATAAACGCATGGTCGAGCACGTCACCGCGTTCGGCCTCCATTTCCAGCAGATGTTTGGCAATGCCTTTCAGCGCGGCGGCATCGCCCCCGGCCTTCACCTGGAAATAGGTCGAGGCGATATCCGTTGAGCCGTAGGTCGCCATTTCAATCACGCTTTGCGGGTCGGCGAAGCGTTCGAGGGCGCGCTCGCGCAGCGGGTTAAAGACGATAATCGGCACGTTGCGACGGGCCAGCTCGTGGAGCGTCCCCATCATTCGCGGATGGTTGGTGCCGGGGTTGTGGCCGATGGAGATCACCAGCTCGGTCTTATCGAAGTCGTCCAGCGAGACGGTGCCTTTCCCGATGCCAATCGAACGCGGCAAACCGACGCTGGTGGCCTCGTGGCACATATTCGAGCAGTCGGGGAAGTTATTGGTGCCGTATTCGCGAGCGAACAGCTGGAACAGATACGCCGCTTCGTTAGAGGCGCGTCCGGAGGTATAGAACTCGACCTGGTCCGGTTCGAGCCCGCGCAATACTGCGCCGATGCGGTGAAACGCCTCTTCCCAGTCGACGGGCCGGAAGGTATCGCTTGCCCGGTCATAGCGCAGGGGATGCGTCAGTCGACCGTAGCCTTCCAGTTCAAAGTCCGATTTTGCCAGCAGCGAGGAGACGCTGTTTTCGGCCAGAAACGCGGGGGTAACGCGTTTGCTGGTCGCTTCCCAGGTCACGGCTTTTGCGCCGTTCTCGCAGAACTGGAACGTCGACTTGTGTTCTTTATCCGGCCACGCGCAGCCCGGGCAGTCGAAACCGTCAGGCTGGTTGGTGCGCAGCAGCGTGGCGGGAGCATCCAGGGTATCCATTTGGGTACGTACCGCGATGGCCGTCGCTTTTAACGCGCCCCAGCCTCCGGCAGGACCGTCATAGTGTCTGATACCCGGCACCGAGCGTCTTTTCTTATTCATACCCACTCCTGATTTCTTCGGTCACACAACGTCTGAACCCATAAAAACGCTGCAAAGGACAATAAGTGAAAGCAATGACGACCGGATGGCTATGCGCATGCGGTGTAGAAAAATGCTTTATCTTAAATTCGTTTTATTACAGCGATTTATCAGATCTGATGTTTAAATATTTAAAGAAATTATAACGAAATTTTATCATTTTAATAATAAATCTTATCTATCACACGGTAGGCAAGATAGATGAGGCGAGCAGGAGAGGATGTAGCAGCAATAAAATTTCGAATGAAGGCTGTGGGCGGCAGCAATAAACACGGGGCGCTGCTGGCGGGCTATTGCGAGCATTTTTGGCTGCGATAATGTCAGGATGGTTAACTCAGGCTTAATGATTAAAGGATAAAATTCAGGCCTGGCCGGATAATTGTCGCAACGCGAAATATAAAGTTATTTTGAGGCGTAAAATTAACGTCGTGCAACATAAGTGAAATAGTCACATTCACGTTAACGCGTGCATTCAATATTAAAGTTACCCTGTTAGTGCAACAAATAATTCATCTTTCATATATTCTGCTGACCTCACCAATACGCGAATTCTACTAATTATGGTAGTGGTGATAATAGCCATATTGCGTTAATGAAAGTGGTTATCTTTTGTATTTTTTGTATATAAAACAAATGATTGCAATGTTATGTGGCTAAGAAATAAAAGGGTGTAGGTCATATCGGGTTTTTTCATAGGATTAATCCTATAATTTTCCGACTGCTTCATTTACCAACAGTTACGTACCGGTAAATATTGAATTGAGACGAAGCTCATGTAAACTTGTTTACCGTTTGTCAAAATATGTCAGGAAGACACTGGGCCTTATTCTGAAGGGCTCGTGCGGTAGCTATGCCCTTAAAATAGTAACGCCCCGAAAATATCCTGGCTATTTTAACAATAGCACCTAAGTCAAACTTCACTCCCTTATCTTCACCATCGAAATATCGCTACGGAAAAGCATATGAAAATGCGCGTACTGTTTTCACTTCTGTTTGTAATGGCGGTGGCGGGCTGTAAAGCGCCGCAGAAACCTGTGATCAACGACGATACGATCGAGACCAGCCAGGTCAACGGCGTGACCTTAACCCACCGTCACGCTGTGACGCCGCCGGCGGAGTTCAACCCGGTCAACGAACCGTATCGCGCCATGTATCCAGCCTCCCTGATGAGCCGTCCTGACTTCGGCGGCAAAGTTATCCGCACTCTCGACACCGGAAAAACGTACGTGGTGCTGGGTCAGGTTGAACATTACTGGATGGCGCTTGCCGATGAAGGCAACGATCAGCTGATTGGTTACGTCCCGATGCGCGCCGTGATCAAGGCCGACCTGTACGACGCCGCCGTGCGTAAACAGGCCATTCGTCCGAAGGCGCGTAAAAAAGCGACCTGTGTCGATGTCGATGGCAACAGCAAAGCCTGCAAAGACAGCGCTAACGGTACCTGGATCCTGAACTAAACGGCTTGCATGAGCGCATTTTTATGAATAATAAAAATTTTCATAAGCTGTGGTTATTCTTTTACGCGGTGATTTTCGCCCTGGTCAGTGGTTGTACGTCGTCTTCACACAGCGACCCCTCCCGCTACAATCTGCAGTTTCAGGCTCATCCACAAATCAACGAATCTGCGCCGCTTAAGGTCCGGGTGTTGTTGCTGAAATCCGATGCGGATTTCATGTCCAGCGACTTCTACTCCCTGCAGAACAACGCGTCAGCCACGCTTGGCGCGAATCTGCTGAACAGCGACGTGTTCTTCCTGATGCCGGGACAGCTGTCCAAAACCCTCAGCGGGCAAAGCTCTCCGGAGGCCCGCTACATCGGCGTGATGGCGGAGTATCAGGTGCTGGATGGCAAAAAATGGCGCGTTTCACTCCCTCTGCCTGTGCCTGGCGAAAATCATATCTACCAGTTCTGGAAATGGTCCGCGGATGAACTTCAGGCCAACGTTTTTCTCGACGTGAACGGCATTCGGGTCATCAGCCAGTAACGCGCTTCAACACAGGAAACACATCATCATGACGAAAGCAGAAAAGGTCGTCTGGACCGAAGGCATGTTCCTGCGTCCACACCATTTTCAGCGGACTGAAAGCTATCTGCTCAACCATGTTCGTGAATGGGGTGCGCTACAGCGATCGTATCTCTGGGGCTTTCTTGACGTTGAACTGGATGAAGCGATGCTTCGTCAGGGATGCATTGCCCTGAGCTACTGCAGTGGCTTGCTGCCGGACGGCACCTTTTTCCAGGTGCGTAACGGGCGCAACGGCCCTGCGCCGCTGAAAATTCCTGACAATCTCACCAACGAAAAGGTGGTGCTCGCGCTGCCGGTTCGTCGTGGCGAGAGAGAAGAGGTGATTTTTAGCGAAGAGCCGGCCTCGCTGGCGCGCTTCATCGCTTTCGAGCAAGAGGTGGAAGACGACAACGCCATGTCGGTGGGGGATGCCACCGTCCAGTTTGGCCGTCTGCGTCTGACCCTGATGCTGGAAAAAGACCTCACGGCAGAATGGACCGCCATCGGCGTGGCGTTTGTGACGGAGAAACGTAACGACAACCACGTGCGGCTCGATAACAGTTACATCCCGCCGATGCTCAACGCCAACAACAGCCCGCAGATCTACAGCATGATCAACGATCTGCACGGTCTGCTGGTCCAGCGCAGCCAGCAAATTGGCGGTCGTCTGCGCCAGCCTGGCCGCTTTAACACCTCCGAACTGATTGAGTTCACGCTGCTGTCGCTGGTTAACCGTCATCTGGGCGAGGTTTCTCATCTAAAAACCCTCCCGCTGCTGCATCCGGAAACGCTCTGGCGCAGCTGGCTGCCGTTTGCGACCGAGCTCGCCACCTGGACGTCGCAGCGTACCGCCGAAAGCGTGCCGCCGATTTACGATCATGACGATCTGGCTAACTGCTTCAGCAAACTGATGCTGATGCTGCGTCAGGGACTGTCGCTGGTGATGGAAGACCACGCGATCCAGCTGCCGCTTAACGAACGCTCCCACGGCCTGAACATCGCCACGGTGCCTGAAACCAGCATGGTGCGCGAGTTCGGCTTCGTGCTGGCGGTTAAAGCCAATGTGCCAGGCGAACACCTGCAAACCCATTTCCCGGCGCAGATGAAGGTCGCGCCGGTCTCGAAAATCCGCGATCTGGTTCAGCTTCAGCTGCCGGGCATTATGCTGCGCGCCATGCCGGTCGCGCCGCCGCAGATCCCGTGGCATGCCGGCTACAGCTACTTTGAACTGGAGAAGGGCAGCGAGCTGTGGCACGAGATGGATAAGTCCGGCGCATTCGCCCTGCATCTTGCAGGGGAGTTCCCGGGGCTGGATATGGAGTTTTGGGCCATCCGTAGCCCGACAGAATAATAAAGCGAGCGCTTAATATGCAGGAACGACAGGACACCGGCAGTGATGCCGCGTTTACCGGAGCCAGTAGCAACAATCAGCTGGTGGCGGCCGCCAATCCGCTGCTCAATGCGATTCCGCAGATCCGTCATTCGGTCTCCCATGACGATCAGGTGGCGTTACGCCAGCGTCTG
>Ga0308157_10002926_pt1 | contig 26329 bp, 20 predicted proteins | sample PhyBR1_FD_201035 | JGI IMG/M metagenome (GOLD analysis project Ga0308157, IMG submission 201035) | Phyllosphere microbial communities from UC Gill Tract Community Farm, Albany, California, United States - DLSLB.R1 | ecosystem: Host-associated > Plants > Phyllosphere > Unclassified | place: USA...
CATTTATTTTTAATATCTATTAGAATCTGTCAAATCTGCATAATCTGTGGGCTATTTCAATACAACATAGCAACTTCCATTTTAAAAACTTACTTTTGCAAAAAATTACACTCGTGAATTACCTTTCAGTAGAAAATAAATAGCCTGATTTGCAAAATCAACAAAATAGCCTAAAAACACACTAACGTACTGACATACAGTAAATTAAAATCGAATTTTCTTATCAAATAGTATCATTACTTATCTTCTTATAACAGAAAATTAGAGACCTAATTAGAGACCTATATATAAATTTTGTATCTTTGATTATCATGAAATCAATTACTTATCGATACAAATTAAAGGCCAAAAGCAATATTTTGGAAAACAGAGCTAATCCTGAATTAGTCCTGGCAGAAATTAGTGGTTCTTTCAAAAATAAAGTTGATGGCAAAGTTCAATACAAAAAATTCCAATACTCACTTGAAGTAAGCGTCTTACCTAAATATTTTGGAAAAATTAGAGAAAAAAGAGGTGTGTGGAGTTTTGTCTATGATCCAGAGATCGTTAAAAAAAGTGAGAAGTTCAATAAATTATTCCGAAACAAAATGTCCGATTTTGAATCGAATATAGAAATAACTGCTGCCCATTTTAGAAATCAAGAGCCAACTGCCGAAGAAGTTAAAAACTATTTACATTTTATTAGTGGTCGACAAAATAGAAAACCTCAAGAAACCTTTGCAATATTACCTTTTCTTAAAAACCACATTAAACATCTTGAAAGTCTGATTGGAACTGGTCGTAAAGATGAAGTTAAACAAACTACAATAAACTCATTTAGAAATCTAATACCAATCATAAAACGCTACGAAGAAGCAAAAAGCATTTTGACTTTTGAAAACCTCAGCGAGAAACTTTATCGTGAATTTTGGGAAATATCTATTAAAATCAAAATTGGCGAAATTAAAATTGACAGTTACAAAAACAAAGACCAAAAGACATTTGCTCCAAATACTTTGAAAGCATACCAAACCTATCTTTTGCAGCTTTGTAAAGCTGCTAAAAAGAAGGAGATCAAAATAGCATTAGACATAGCCGACCCTAATTTAATTAACTCGGCAAATAAAAGTAAATCACCAAAGACTGAAGCATTTCTAAAAGAAATTGATATTCTTAAAATAATTGATTACGTCCCTACTTCAAAACATTTAAAAATAGCAAAAGAATACATTTTGATAGCCAGCCAAACAGGAATGAGACTTCAATCAATGCAAGAAGCAAATGGTCGTACGATTCAAATTTCTAATGAAAGTAAAAATGCTTTTTATTTCATACATACTATTCAAGGAAAAACTGGCACAGAATGTTATACTCCATTATTTACTACTGCGCTAAAGATTATCAAAGACAATGAAAGCATGTTTCCTGATTTCACAAACATAACTTTGGCAAATCTTAATATCAATATAAGGAATATTTTAAAAGCTGTTAAAATTGACAATAGTAATTTATTTAGCACGCATAACTTAAGAAGTAGTTTTGTTAGTAATTTATCTTTATTAGGTCTATCCGAAACAGTAATAAGTTATGTTACCCATCCATCAAAAAAAAGCAACACTTCAAGTGTACATATTTATGACAGAAGAGATATGCTAGATAAAGCCCAAATGTTTACTGATGAAGTAAATAGAATAAACAAAACTAAATTTTCAAAACTTTATAGATTTGATTAAACTAATGATTCTGAAACTTGACTTTTCTTTCCAAAAAAAATATTTCTAAATAGCTTCTATCCAATCCCCACTAAATTTCAGCTAGGTTGATCAACTTTTTTCTGATTAACTTTAATGCACACTGAATAATGAACTTGAAAATATGCGGATATGGATTTCAGAAAAAAAAGGCTCTCAACTGAGGAAACCAAAAAAATTGACATAACTGGTTATCTATCGTCACTAGGACACCAACCTATTAAAATCAGAAATACGGATTATTGGTATCACTCCCCTTTAAGGGAGGAACAAGAACCATCTTTTAAAGTCAATAAAAAATTGAATTTATGGTTTGACCACGGGCTTGGCAAAGGGGGAAATTTTATAGATTTTGGGATACTATATTATGGCTGTACTGTTCGTGAACTTTTGCAAAAACTCGACACTAATTTTTCTCTTCAACAGCCAACTCTTTTGCCTTCAAATAAAAATATCGAATTAGAAAATAAAATCAAAATACTGGGAGATATTCCACTTACTTCTCCTTCGCTTTTACGATACCTCGAAGGGAGAAAAATCCCTCTTGAAATTGCTAACGAATTCTGTCGCGAAGTCCGTTATGGACTAGGCAAAAAAACATATTTCGGAATCGGTTTTAAAAACAATTCTGGAGGCTATGAAATTCGAAATCCTTATTTCAAAACCAGCAGCTCACCAAAGGATATCACCATCATAAATAATGCTACTGAAGAAGTTTTAGTCTTTGAAGGTTTTATAGACTTTTTATCCTTCAAAGCGACAATCAAAAACCTTCCCGAAAAAGGTCAGGATTTTGTTGTTTTAAATTCGGTTTCATTCTTTGAAAGAGCACGCCCTTTTATGGAAACCCACAAGCAAATTCGGCTTTATCTTGACAGGGATACTACAGGAATAAATTGTACCCGGCGTGCACTTTCAATGAGTCCAAAATACAAAGACGATAGCGACCTTTACAAAAACCATAAGGATTTTAACGACTGGATTGTGAATCCTGAAAAAGTCCAAAAAAAACATTTGGGACGAAAATTGTAAAAGCCAACCGCAGCTAATTTTTAAGATTTTTAATAATAGTTACCATTTTGGCAGTCCGTTAAAATTGAAAGTCTTTAGGACTTTTAAAAAACTGAAAAGTTACAACGTTCCTGTAACGGCCAGATGAACGGTTGTCGGACAACCGGATCTGGCCACCCTATGCCTCGGAACTCGGCGGTGGAGACATTATAAGGATAAAAAGAGTTTGAAAGAATGTAAAATGCAAGATGATGGAAAGAGAAAATTCAAACAGAACGCGCAGAATCACACTGCGACTGACACCTGAAGAATACGCAAAAATTGAACATAAATGGAAAATCAGCACTTGTCGTAAACTGAGCGACTATGTCCGCAAACATCTATTTGACAAGCCGATCACAACCACCTACAGAAATCAGTCACTGGATGATTTTATGGAAGAAACAGTGGTGCTTCGCAATGAGCTGAATGCCATTGGAAACAATGTAAATCAGGTAGTGAAAAAGATGCACACAATACAACAAATTCCTGAATTTAGGGAGTGGATCATACGCTACGAATTGGAGAAAAAAATCCTCTTCAATAAGGTAAATGACATTCAAAATCATATGCAAAAAATTACGGATAAATGGTTACAATCATAAAAACAAGCCATTCAATCCGCAGTATTTTAAACTACAACGAGAATAAAGTTAAGGCTGGTGTGGCTGAGTGCATCGGTGCGGGAAACTATCCCGTCGATGTAGATAAAATGAGTGATGCAATGAAATTAAATCGTTTCACAAAGCGGTTGGAATTAAATGAAAATGCAAAGCGAAACTGCGTGCATATTTCCCTGAATTTTGACCCATCAGAAAAACATTCCAAAGAAAAACTAATGGCTATCACGGATAGCTATATGGAAAAAATAGGGTTCGGAAAGCAACCCTATTTGGTTTACCAACATCACGATGCGGGACATCCACATCTGCATGTGGTCTCGGTAAACATAGAAAAGGATGGCAAGAGGATTGACCTCCATCATTTGGGCATAAGAAAATCGGAACCCGCAAGAAAGGAAATTGAAGAACTCTTTGGGCTCGTAAAAGCGGAAGGACGAAAAAAGAAAGAGGAATATAATTTAAAACCAATTTCAATGGGCAAGGTTCAATATGGTCGGATTGAATCCAAGAAAGCCTTAACCAACGTTTTAAATGAGGTGCTGAATGGGTACAAGTATTCGAGCCTTCCCGAACTCAATGCGGTTCTAAAACAATATAATGTTATGGCTGACCGTGGCAGTGAAAATTCAAAAATATTTTTGGCAAATGGATTGGTGTATCGCATACTAAACGAACAAGGAAAACCAATTGGTGTTCCAATCAAAGCAAGTGATTTTTACTTCAAACCGACTTTGAAATTCTTGGAAGAAAAATTTAAGGACAATCAAGTTAGAAAAACATCAGATAAAACTCGAGTTAAAAACATCATAGATATTGCACTGTTAAGGAAGCGGGCAATACCCATAAACGAACTGGAAAAGTTACTGGAAAAAGAAGGCATTCATACCATGTTCAGAAGGAGTCCACAAGGTCAACTTTACGGGATTACCTATGTTGACCATAGGACAAAAAACGTTTTCAACGGGAGTAGCCTAGGAAAAGAATACAGTGCCAAAGCCATCGAGGATCGTTGTGGAATTGCTGGTGAAGAAAAAAGGAGTCAGGTTTACAGAAGCCGTCCATCTAATGAATCATTGATTGAAGATCTTCAACTTCAAAAAAACAAACTTACTATTCCTGATTTGGTAAAAGCATTGGATCAGCTTTTACAGGCTGAATATTCTTCAGATTATATACCGAATCAATTGAAAAACAAAAGACGAAAAAAAAGAAAAAGAGGGTTGTCCAATAATTAAAAGACAATTTTTCAATTAATCTTTTTCGATTAAATTACATTTTCCATTATCAAATTTATGATTAATTTTATTTGTAAAATATTGACAAATGGAAACTACAAAACTGACTAGAAAAGAATTATACGATTTAGTTTGGTCAACAACTATTTCAAAAATATTAGAACAATATGCTTTATCAAATGATGGACTTAAGAAGATTTGTAAAAAGTATGAAATCCCCCTCCCTCCGAATGGTTATTGGTTAAAATTAAAACATAATAAACCTTTCAAAAAAGAAATTCTGAATCTGGATTTTGACGGAGATAATGAAATTGAATTTACAATAAGAGAAGAAGGAAGCATAATAAATATTGACCAAACTCCTTTAACCATATTGACAAAACAGATTTTGAGTGATAAAAATGCTCCTTTACAAATTCCTGAAAAACTAACCAAACCAGACATCTTAATAACCCAGACGAAAGACTCTAAATCAAAAAACAATTATGATTACTATAGTTACCGGACAAGTAAAATAGATTTATTATCTATATACGTTGAAAAAGACAATTTCAATCGAGCCTTAATAATTATGGACATGTTTGTAAAACTACTCCGGTATAGAGGTCATTCATTCAAACGAGACATCAATGGGTATGGCCCTCATATCATGATAAAAGAAGTCTCTTTTCCTTTTAGCATCAGAGAAGCGAAAAGAAGAATTCCACCTGAAAAAAATTCTTATAGCTCGACATATATCCCAACCGGTGTCTTAGTTTTAAAAATTGGAGAAAGCTTTAAAGCTCAGGAATGGAAAGACGGAACAATTAAGCTAGAAAATCAGATAGCGAAAATAGTCGCAAAACTTGAAATTGATGCCGAAAAAGAACTAATTCGACAAGAAGAATCTCGAATTTACTGGCTAAAATATGAAGAAGAAAAAGAACGTAAAAATCAAATTAAAAGAAGAAAAGATGAGGAAATTCAAAAATTTAATAAGCTCGTTGAACTTTCAAAACAATACAATCAATCACTTTTAATTAGAGAATACATCAAAGCAGAACATGAAAGAGCTGTTGACAAAAACAATTTAACCCCTGAAAAAGTCGAGTGGATTAAATGGGCCAATGACAAAGCGGACTGGTTAGACCCACTAATAAATAAAATTGACGACATATTAGATGCTGAGTAATATACTCCGATCTTTAGTCTATCAAAAAAGTTCCACCTTTTCTACAAACTATATCCCTGCCCTCGAATACTGAAATATTATTTTATTTCAACACATTTTGTCGCAAATATTTACTATTTTTGCGACAAACATTACGCAATAATACCATGCAAAGCCTTGATAACAAAGTAATTTACAAAATCAAAAAAGCCAAGAGGGGTACGCTGTTTTTTACTGAAGATTTCTTAACCTTTGGATCAGCAAAAGCCGTAGCAAAGGCACTTGAAAGATTGGTAATAAAAGAAATGCTCTCCCGTGTGGCAAGAGGTATTTATGCCAGATTGGAATCTGACCCAGTTTTAGGCATTTTGAAACCTGGCACTGAAGCAATGGCTCAGGCAATTGCCAAAAGAGACAAAGCTCGCATTGTGCCAACAGGCAGTTTGGCTCTAAATGCACTTGGCCTTTCAACCCAAGTACCTATGAATATCGTTTATCTCACCGATGGAGCAGCACGGAAAATTGACTTAGGTAAACGAAAAATTTTATTTAAAAAAACAAGCCCTAAAAATTTATCTGCTATCGGTAAAATAAGCAGTTTAGTCATTCAGGCGGCAAAAGAAATTGGAAAAAACCAAATTTCAGAAAATGAAATACAAATATTAATCAAGCATCTGAAAAAAGAAGATCCATATCGTTTGGAACACGACATCAAATTGGCTCCTGAATGGATTAGAATTATCATGCGTCAAGCATTAAATAAAAACATAAACAATGAGTAAATGGTTGGAAATTTCGAAGGATCGTAAAATTAATGCGTATACCCAAATCTCAGAAAATACTGGTATGGCATCCCATGCCGTCGAAAAAGATTGGTGGGTAGTGCAAATACTCACCGCTATTTTCGAAATGGAATCGGGCAAACATTTGGTCTTTAAAGGAGGAACATCACTAAGCAAGGCCTGGGGATTAATCGAACGATTTTCTGAAGATGTCGATTTGGCTATTGACAGGAGCTTCCTTGGTTTTGATGGTGAATTGAAAAAAAAGGAAATTACCGCTTTACGCAAAAAGGCAAACCAATACATCACCGAAACATTCTTTCCGGAACTGAAACAGAAGATGATCGAAAAAGGTTTTGATGATTTGAAATGGGAAATCGTTGACACCATGGAATCTGATCAGGATCCAAAAATCATCATGATGTACTATCCAAACGCAATTGAATCTCCCGGTTACATTCAGCCCAAAGTGCAGATCGAAATCGGTTGCCGTTCGCTCAGGGAACCATTCAAAATCCAAACATTTAATTCCTTGGTTGACGAACACTATCCAGATACAGATTTCGCTATGCCAGCAATCAATGTTCCAACGGTAATTCCCGAGCGTACATTTCTCGAAAAAATATTCCTCCTGCACGAAGAATTTAGTAAACCTGTACAATCTATTAGGGTCCAGCGTTTGAGTCGACACTTATATGATGTCTATCAGCTATCAAAAACACCTATTGCAAAAAATGCTCTTAATGATGTAACACTTTACGAAACTATTGTCAATCACAGACACCAATTCACTCGTATCAGCCAGGTCGACTACAATCGACACCAACCTCAAACCATCAATCCAATACCACCAGATGAAATAATAAAAGCCTGGGAAGCCGATTACAATACAATGCTAGAAGAAATGATTTATGGCGATGCTCCATCTTTTAGCGAAATGATGAAACAATTAACTACTTTAAGAACGAAGATTAACAAAGTTAATTGGAAAATGAGTTCTGTTTTTCCAGTAAAAGAATAAAAAAATCGTTTTTAGAATTGTGCGGTCAAAATTAAGGCGATTGTTTAATTTGATAGTTTTTGATATGAAATACAAAGACACATTCTAATTTTCAAATTACAAAAATCTGATTCTGAATCTTTATGATTTTTCTCATCTTTCTTTAATTAATTTTTCAATACATTAGCGATTCAATACCAAGTATTTTTTTAATCAATACTAAATGTCATTCAACGAAAACTCCAGAGTAAAATTACCGGCCATTCTGCATTTAGTTCGTCTAGGATATTCCTATTTGTCACTAAAAAATGCTGTTTATGACGAACAGACCAATATTTTTACTGATGTTTTTAGAGAAAGCATTTCAAAAATAAACGCCAATATTGAACTTAGAGATATAAATCGATTACTGGAAGATGTCTCCTTACTACTGGATAATGAAGATTTAGGTAAAGCATTTTATGAAAGGATAACAGAAAAATCAGGTATTCGATTAATCGATTTTGAAAATTTTGACAACAATACTTTTAATGTTGTTACTGAATTGCCTTGTAAAAAAGACGATGAAGAGTTTAGACCTGATATTACAGTATTGATAAACGGTTTGCCCTTGGCATTCATCGAAGTTAAAAAACCAAACAATCAGGATGGAATTTTAGCCGAGCACAAGCGGATCCAAACTCGTTTTCAAAACAAAAAATTCAGAAAGTTTGTCAACATAACGCAACTGATGGTTTTCTCCAATAATATGGAGTATGACGATAGTTCGCCAATGCCTATTGAAGGAGCTTTTTATGCCACGGCCTCCTATCAAAAGCCGTCCTTTAATTATTTTCGGGAAGAAGTAAAATTCGATTTGAATACAATCCTTTCGGAAGTGGATGACGCTTGCGAAAATTATGTTTTAAAAGACAACAATTTAGTGGGAATTAAAAATTCACCCGAATTTTTAACCAATAAAAATCCTGATTCTCCCACAAACAGAATTTGTACTTCTTTGTTTCAAAGAGAAAGATTTCAATTCATGTTGCAGTATGCTGTCGCTTATGTAAAAGGCAGTAAAGGTTTGGAGAAACACATAATGCGTTATCCTCAACTTTTTGCAACCAAGGCTATCGAAGCAAAATTGGAAGATGGTGTTAAAAAAGGAATCATTTGGCATACACAGGGAAGTGGAAAAACGGCTTTGGCTTACTACAATGTCAAGTATCTTACTGACTATTTTCAAAAGAAAAATATCATCCCAAAATTCTACTTTATCGTTGACCGTTTGGACTTGTTGGTTCAGGCCGGAAAAGAATTTAAAAGCAGAGGCTTGGTAGTTCACAATATTGATTCAAGAGATGATTTTGCAAAAGACATAAAATCAACGAGTGTTATTCACAATAATTCTGGCAAAGCTGAAATCACGGTCGTTAACATTCAGAAATTTAAGGATGATCCCGATGTGGTGCGGAATACTGATTATCAACTCAATATTCAGCGAGTATATTTCCTAGATGAAGTACATAGAAGCTACAATCCTAAAGGGAGTTTCTTGGCCAACCTGAACGAATCAGACGCCAATGCGATTAAGATTGGTTTGACAGGTACACCATTATTAGGCACCGATTACAATTCGAAAGCCTTATTTGGCGGATACATTCACAAATACTACTATAATTCCTCTATTGCCGACGGCTACACTTTGCGATTAATTCGGGAAGAAATTGAAACCAATTATAAGCTAACCTTAAAACAAGCTTTAGAAGAAATTGAAATTCTAAAAGGAAATGCCGACAAGAAAATTGTCTATTCGCATGCTAAATTTGTGGAACCCATGCTTGATTATATTGTTCAGGATTTTGAGAAAGCCAGAATTGCTATGAACGATAATTCTATTGGCGGAATGGTGGTTTGCGATTCGTCTGAACAAGCCAAAATGATGTTTGAAATCTTTCAATCAAAATATGCAAGCGAGGTAGTCTCTGATGATAATATGTTAATGGCTGCAGAACCTCCAAGGGAAAGTTATGGCAATCAAAAGAAAGCTGAAAGTAAAATTGCAACGGCAGCAGTAATACTCCACGACATTGGAACAAAACAAGAACGCAAAGATAAAGTAGCTGAATTCAAAGATGGAAACATTGACTTTTTGTTTGTTTACAATATGTTGTTGACTGGTTTTGATGCACCCCGACTAAAGAAATTATACATTGGTCGTGTTATTAAAGCGCACAATCTTTTGCAAACGTTGACCCGTGTCAACAGAACATACAAAGAGTTTCGATACGGTTATGTGGTCGATTTTGCCGATATACAAAAGGAATTTGATAAAACCAATCAGGATTATTTCAATGAATTGCAATCGGAATTGGGAGACGAGATGGAGCATTATTCCAATATCTTCAAATCTCAGGAAGAAATCAATTCCGAAATCAGGGAAATCAAAGAAGTGCTGTTTCATTTTGACACAATGAACGCTGAGATTTTTTCCCAACAAATAACACAAATTAACGACCGCAGTGAAATATTAAAAATCACTCGAGTGCTGAATAATGCCAAAAGTCTCTACAACTTGATTCGACTGTCTGGAAATTATGAACTGCTAGAACAACTCGATTTCCATAAGTTGACTGTTTTATCTCGTGATGCTAATAATCGTTTGGCATTGATTAATGCAAAAGAAGCCATAGAAAACAATGTGGATACGTCAAACCTTTTGAACATTGCGCTTGAAGATGTTATTTTTGCTTTTGTAAAAGTGAAAGAGGAAGAAATGGTTTTGGCGGATAAACTTAAAAATATTCTTCAAAAAACCAGGGAAATGTTAGGCGGTAATTTTGACCAAAAAGCACCCGAATTTATTTCCCTAAAGGAGGAATTGGAACGCTTATTCAAAAAGAAAAATTTGAATGAAGTAACCAAGGAGGAAATGGATAGAAACATCGCAGCCTTAGAAAAAATATATGCCCAAGCCAAAGAATTGGATCGCAAAAACCAATTGTTAAAAGCTAAATACGATAATGACGAAAAATACGCTCGCCTGCACAAACGCCTGATGGAAAAAGACCCTTTGACCGATAGCGAAACTAAATTATTTGAAGCTTTGCAGGGACTTAAAAAAGAAGTGGACGCACAAATTATTCAAAACTCGAAAATGCTCGAAAACGAAAGTTTTGTGGAACGAATGATGATGCGATTGGTAATTGACCAATTCAAAAACAAACAGCATATTCCCTTGGATGCTGCAACAACCAAACGCATTAACGGTTTGATTGTAAAAGAATACATGAATGAATTTTATGGCAGAGTTGCCTAATAATAAACAATTAAAATACCAATGACTACTACAATACAGTTTGAAAAGCAAACCAAAAACCTCATAGACGATTTAAAGAGTGTTTGTGCCAATTACGGTTTGGGAAATGACGGAAACGAATTCAAGATTATCACTCAAGTATTTTTATATAAATTCCTAAATGACAAATTTGTTCACGAAGTAAAACAGCTCGACGACAAAATAGCAAAAGCCGACAATTGGGAAACAGTTTTAAAAGAATACAATGAAAACGATTATGAAATGCTGCTAATGCAAATGAGCGAAAGTACCGCCCGTCTGCAACCCAAGCATTTTATTTCTAGTTTATTTGAAAGACAAAATGAAGCCAACTTCTCGGATATATTTGACAATACCTTACTGGATATTGCCAAAGAAAACAGTGACTTATTCTCGGTATTGACCGAGGGCGGTGAGAAAATTGTGCTGTTCGAAAATCTCAGCAAGTATGTAACGGACAAACGGGACGATTTTTGCAAAGCCATTATCAACAAACTGATTAACTTTAGTTTTGAGAATATCTTTCACGAAAAGTTTGACTTTTACGCTACGATTTTCGAATATCTGATAAGCGATTACAACACCAACAGTGGCGGAAAATATGCCGAATATTTCACTCCGCATGCCGTGGCCAAAATCATGGCGCGCTGTTTGGTCAGTGAGAGTGTGAGCAATGTAAGCTGTTATGACCCCTCGGCGGGATCAGGAACATTATTAATGAATTTGGCACATCAAATTGGAGAAGACAGATGCACGGTCTATTCTCAGGATATTTCGCAAAAGTCCTCCAACTTATTGCGATTGAATTTAATCCTGAATGATTTGGTTCACTCGATTCCAAATATCGTAAAAGGAAATACTATTTTAGAACCTTATCACAAAGACAAAAATGGTCGCTTGCAACAGTTTGACTACATCGTGAGTAATCCGCCTTTCAAATTGGATTTCTCCGATTTTAGTGCCGAACTTGACACCAAAGAAAACCACGAACGCTTTTTTGCTGGTATCCCAAATATACCTAAAGCCAAGAAAGAAAGCATGTCGATTTACCTGATGTTCCTGCAGCACATCATGTTCTCACTATCTGCCAAAGGGAAAGCGGCGATTGTAGTACCTACGGGATTCATCACAGCACAGAGTGGAATCGAACGCAAAATACGTGAACAAATGGTCGAACGCAAAATGTTGCGTGGTGTCGTAAGTATGCCCTCTAATATTTTTGCAACAACGGGAACCAATGTATCTATTTTGTTTCTTGACAGGGAAAACAGCAAAGGAGATATTGTCTTGATGGATGCCTCAAAAATGGGCACAACGGTAAAAGAAGGTAAAAACCAAAAAACGCTTCTATCGCAACAGGAAGAAGATTATATCATAGACACTTTCAATAATCATGAACCCAAGGAAGATTTCTCGGTGGTGGTTTCTTATGAGGACATCAAAACTAAAAACTATTCGTTGAGTGCCGGACAATATTTTGATGTAAAAATTGAATATACCGATATTACACCAAAGGAATTTGAGGATAAAATGAAAACTTTTGAAACAAATTTAAGTGTGCTTTTTGCAGAAAGCAAAACTTTGGAAATGGAAATTCAGAATAATTTGAAAGGCTTGAAGTATGTTTAATATCTTAAAATTAAAAAATATTTCCAAAACCATTGGCAGTGGAATTACCCCCTTAAGAAGTAATCCTCGTTATTGGGAAAACGGAACTGTTTATTGGCTAAAAACAGAACAACTAGGGGAACATCAGATTTATGAAACATCTGAAAAAATATCTCAATATGCTATTGATGAAACTTCTATAAAAATATTCCCCAAAAACACTCTTTCGATTGCAATGTATGGCGAAGGTAGAACTCGAGGTAATGTTTCCATCCTGAAAACGGAAATGACAACAAATCAGGCTTGTTGCAATATTGTAATTGATAATAAAAAAGCTGATTATGAATATGTCTATTATTTTTTAAAGACACAATACACCAATTTGAGAAGTTTATCATCAGGTGTTAGGAAAAATTTAAACTCCAATGATATAAAAGAGTTTGAAATTAGATTACCACATGAAATACAAACCCAAAATAAAATAGCCAAAGTTCTTTCCTCATTAGATGCTAAAATTGAATTAAACAATAAGATAAATGATAATTTAGAGCAGATGGCAAAAACGCTTTACGATTATTGGTTTGTGCAGTTTGATTTTCCAGATACAAATGGAAAACCGTATAAAACTTCTTGTGGTAAAATGGTATGGAATGAAGAATTGAAAAGAGAAATTCCTGAAGGATGGGAAGTCAAAGAGTTAGGGGATTTAGGTAATTTTAAAAATGGGGTAAACTACGATCCTTCAAATCCTGGAGAAATTGCTTGTCCAATAATTAATGTTAGAAACATAAGTGCAAGTAGTTATTTTATTAAGAATGATGATTTAGATATAATATATCTTAGAGAATCAGATGTAAGGAAATATTCCGTACACGAAGGCAGTATTATTATAGCAAGGAGTGGAATTCCAGGAGCAACAAGGTTAATTTCAGATATTGAAATGAATACATTATACTGTGGCTTTGCAATTCATTATGAATTAATTGATTTGAAACAAAAAGCAAGAGTTTTTTTCTTTTTAAAGTCAATTGAACAAATGATAAAAAATGGTTCTGGAGGTACAATTTTAAAAAACGTAAATCAGGGAACATTAAACGCTCTTAAAATTACAATACCAAACGAGGTTAGTATAATTAAAAAATTCAACAATAAAATCAATCCAATGTTTGGAAAGATTAACTTGATTCAAAAAGAAAATCAAGAACTCGCATCGCTTCGCGATTGGTTGTTGCCTATGTTGATGAATGGCCAAGTTACAGTCAAAGATTAATTAGGAAGACATAAAATAAAATTGTGGTTTTCTCTTCGATAAATTATCATTTATGTTATTGTTAAGTTGGATCTTATTATCAATTACCGATAAGAATTTTGCTATTTTTTCTTGAACAGAAAAAGGAAAATCAGGTATTTCAAATTCCAGTATTTGGCTTTTCTCGCCACGAGGCATCTTTGTGCCTTTTGCACCTTTCATCACATGCTCAAAAAACGCATCTTGAAAAAGATTATAGTAAATGAATTTGGGAGAAAATCCAGTTTGTGTTTCAAAAGTTAAGACATCAGAAGAACAAATACCACTTTTGTCTGCAAACCATATTTTTTTAAGATATGGTCTAATATTTGATACTAAAATATTTCCATTTTTATACTTAGGAAATGAATCTCCATTTGGTGGTAAACTATTGGCGATTTTAACACCTAATTTATTCTGTAATAAATTATCGGTAGTAATATAAGTTTCTAAGTTAAGGTCCTTACTATTAGATCGTAGTTTTGAATAAGAAACGACATTCTTTAATTTAATCTTTTTCATCTTATCCTATAAATTTTCTATGAGAGTTTTTGACATTCGTTTGGTTTACCATGGCATAATGGAGTGTTGTATCAATTTTTACATGCCCAAGTAACTTTTGTACTTGTTCTATGGGCATGCCTTTGTCAATAGCCATTGTTGCTAATGTTCTTCTAAATTTGTGAGGATGTACTTTATCAATTTTGGCTTTTTTACCCAATGTTCGCAATCTCATTTCAACTCCTCCAATGGAAAGTCTGCTATTAGGTTTAGACAGAGAAACAAATAGCGCTTTATTGTCATCATATCTTGTTTCAAGATATTTTTTTAAATGAATTTTGGTGCGGGCATCAAAATAAACTTCCCTTTCACTATTGCCTTTACCAAAAACCACAATTTGCCTTTCGTGAAAATCGACATCTTTTCGATTTATTTTCACCAATTCCCCTACACGCATTCCAGTGGAAGTGAGCAGTTCTATCATTGCCAAATCCCTGATTTCAGAACAATTATCTCTAAGCGTTTCGAGTTGTTCATCACTTAAGGTGTCTTTTATGAGCCTTGCAGTTTTTACCTTATGAATACGTCGTACAGGGCTTTTCAAAATATAATCTTCGTCCTCTAGCCATGAAAAAAGACTGGAAAAAATCCGTCTCATATTATCGATAGTTACTCTACTAGATTTTTTTAATTCCTGATATTCGGATAAGTAAGTTCTCAAATCATTAGTGGAAATATCTATAACCGATTTGTTTATTTTTTCAAACATTTTTTCAATCGTGTTAATATAATATTTCAATGACTTCTCTGAGCAACCTTCTACTTTTTTGGATGAAATAAAAAATGATAAGAGTTTATGGTTATTAGTTTTAGAACATTTAATTTCAGTATTGACTTCATTAATAGACAGATTATCAAAACTTCTCTTGAGAACTATGTTCAATAATTCCATTTGCTGTTGGCTTATTATTTCTGTCATTGCGGTTTTTATTTCTAAAATCAATTTTTCTTTCATGGGATTTAATACTTAAAATTATCAAACCGCAAATAAAGAGTAACAAAAGTAATCAATCAATAAGCTAAATGATAATTTAGAGCAGATGGCGAAAACGCTTTATGATTATTGGTTTGTACAGTTTGACTTTCCTGATACCAATGGAAAACCTTATAAAACTTCTGGTGGTAAAATGGTTTGGAATAATGAGTTGAAAAGGGAGATTCCTGAGAGCTGGGAGCTAAAAGAACTGAAGGATATTGCAAATATTACCATGGGACAATCTCCTCCAGGTGAAAGTTATAATGAGGAACGAGAAGGAACCGTATTTTATCAAGGATGCACTGATTTCGGAAATAGATTCCCAACCATTAGAAAATTCACAACTTCACCAACCAGATTTGCTAGACAAGGAGATATCTTGTTAAGTGTTCGTGCCCCAGTTGGAACTATGAACATCGCAAAAGAAGATTGTTGCATCGGACGAGGATTAGCAGCTTTAGACAGCCAGAATGATTGTATAGCATATCTTTTCGGAGTCATGAAAGATCTCAAACAAATTTTTGATAGAAGAAATACGGACGGAACTACATTTGGTTCAATAACAAAAGATGATTTGTTTTCACTTAAAGTAATAAAGCCAACAACGGAAATATTGAACAATTTCCATAAAATAGTAAATCCAACATTTGAAAAACAAAATAGATTAGAAGAAGAAAACCAAGAACTCTCTTCGCTTCGAGATTGGTTGTTGCCAATGCTGATGAATGGTCATGTTAGCATCAAAGATTAATAAGGGAAGACGCAAAATAAAATTGTGGTTTTCTCTTCGATAAATTATCATTTATCTTATACGCATAATTGAATATTGCGATTTGTGACATGCATCTAAATCTATCTTATTCTCGAAAAGTATAATCTTATCTTGAACATCTTTTATACCCGACTCTTCGAGGACTTCTGACCTCGAAACTATAATTAAATTTACTTCATTTCGGTAAGAACTATTTTACATCAATTATGACCAAATGAAACATTAGTTTTCTATTTTTGTTAAATGACACTGAGAAATCTACACAATACAATTAACACTAGGATTATACTTCCCCTTTTATTCCACAAATCCGGAATTACCTCATACAGCGATTGGCTGTTACCTATGCTAATGTATTGCCTGGTGAGTATGGTTGAAGTTGAGAAACTGTTTGGAATGGTTATTGAAGAAAATAAAACCTATGGAAAGTAAAACCCCCAGCCTAGACATTAAGTTAACTATTCAATCTGGTGGCAGTTTAGTCTTTGAAAAAACAGGGATTCTAACAGAGTTTTTAATTTTTCATTCAAAACAACTCCGCAGGACGTGGCGTTTAAAACTACGAGAGGATAAGCAAAAAGGCGTTTTGAAAGTAAATGGTCAAATTGCGTTTCATTATTTTTTTGACGGTTTGGGCTGTAAAATACATAGTGTAACCGAGGGAGTTGTTACTGGCGAATGGGAGATTGAAGAGATTATGTTGGAAATGCGGGATTGATTGTTGTAAATGTTGATTAATGACAACATAAAGATCAATAAATCGAGATAACATTTCGATAGGTAAATAAAAGATTAATTTTAAAACTTAAAAATGTCAGGAACAATATTACCAGAAAAAGATTTCTATGAATTCTTAAAAAATGACACCTTTGGTGATAGAAATATTATTATTGATTTTAAAGTTGTTATAGACAATTCTAAAATCGATTGGCATTTTAGAGAGATAAAAAACGTTGTTTTTAAAGAACGAGTTGTCGTAAGAGATGCTGAAATAAATTCTGGCTTATTTTTTATTGATTGTGAATTTAAAAATGGTATTGTTTTTCATAAAGTAATATCAACAAACTATAATAGCACATATAATTCTAAAAACTGTAGTATACTATTTTCTAATTGCATAGCTTCAATAATAATATTTGAGACTAATTTTTTCGAAAGAAGTATTACGATTGAAAATAATTGTAGAATACTTGAAAAAGTAGATTTAAAAGAAACTAAAATTGTAAATGCAGGTTTCAGTATTAAAAATTCAACAATTAATTATATTGACATTTCAAATTCTGATTTTGAGCTTAATTTCTCAGATTCAACTTTTTTAAAACCAATACGGATAAATTCTCTAAAAGGAAATATTGCCTTTATATCAAATGAATTTGCAGAATGGCTGAGATTTTGGAATCTCGAATGTAATTTTAGCTTTACTCTAAATAAAAACACTTTTAAAAATAAATTTAATATTGAAGGCTCAAGAATTAAAAACCTTTCAATACATGGTGATGCTTTTGAAAAAAAAGCAGAACTTGAAAATAGAGATTTATCCGGGAATAATTTAGAAACATACTTAAATCAAATTTATATAACTGAAGCTAAGTTTATTGAAGGATTTGATTTTAATGGTCTAGGTAAATCAATCGAAAAAATAACACTTCCTATCTCACCAGAATTTGCAGGTGTTTTAAAATTTGTAGGATGGACAGTTGATAATGTATATATTTCAGGTATTAATCAAAATTTAAAACTACTCTTTAAAAGTATGTCTTTCCGTTTTTTTGTAATAAATGACTTTACAAATTATAGTGATATTAGTTTTGACAAATGTAATGGTTATGGTGATTGCACTTTAAACTTATCTGATTGTGATTTAGGTTCTACAAAGTTTAATGAGTTTGCTTTTGATTCTTTTATTAAAATCAGAATTGACAATGCTACATTAGATAAAATTAAGCCAACAAGTAGCAGTTGGTTTGAAGAGGAAGCATTAGAGATTGGAGATGGCACTCAAATAAAACAAGAACAATTCAAAAGAAAAAGAGAAGTCTATCGTCAAATAAAACAAGCTTTAAAAAATAACGGCAACCAAATTGACAGTTTAATTTTTCAAGCTAGAGAAATGGCATCTTATAGAAATGAATTAAAAAATTCCAAAAAATATAAATGGACTGATAGAATTATTATGACAGTAAGTCGTTCAAATGATTATGGTCTTAACTGGGACAAACCTTTTTTAATTGTTTTGGGTGTAACATTTATCTTTTATTTAATTATTCTCCCCTCAATTTCTGACACAATTGGCTATACGTTTGCAAAAAATTACTCAGACATAAATAACACTTATACTGAAATTATTAACAACTCTAAAGTCTTTTGGCAATTATTTAATCCTATTAGACACGTTAAATTAACCTACGGAGAAAATGTAGAAAGTGGATGGATCTTTTTTTTGGATTTAGCACATCGTATTTTTCTGGGTATTATGATTTTTCAAATTATAAAAGCTTTTAGAAAACATGTTTCGAGTTAATTTCAATCAATACAAGAATTCAATAAAAAATTGAAAAATAAATAAAACACTTACTAATAGTAAGTATCAAACAGCAAAAGAAATGAATATATTTTTTGGAAAAATATCAAAATTATTTGATCCTAATCAAATAGTAAAAGGTTACTATATAGCTCCAAAAGGATCTAGTTGGTTTGGAGATTTAAATCTTGAGGATTATGTTTATTTAATTGGAGGTGATAAAATTCAGTTTTGGCAAGCAAAAAAATGGGGAGAAAAAGATGGTAAAGAATGCTTATTTTTTGAAATATTAAATCCCGATTTGGGAATCAAAATTAGTCAACTTTCAATGCTTAAATTTTTAAAAATGACCAAAGCATTGGTTGTTTTGACTTCTAGATCTGCCAATAACAGAGCATTCTTTAGGCTTGAATTGATAAAAGAAGTGACACCTGAATATTTAGCAGATAGCAATACCTATTTGGATAATCAAATTTTTAGAAAAATAAGAGTAGAGAAAAATGTAGATGTAATTCAGGATACAGAAGATATTATAGTTTATTATGAAAACGAAAACCTAAAACTATATCCTAGTAAGTTTATTGAGCAATCCATATTAGAAAGCTTTAGAGACAATACTAAATATATTGGTTTGGGTTCCGTAATGAAAGATAATGTTATAAGTTATTTTAATAAGAAGACTAAAATCTTACCGGCTCTATTAGATCAAAGCAAAATTTCTTTACGTTCCTTTTATGACACCTTTTTTTGTGAATACAAAGAGAAAACAAAATATTTTGTGGTAGGTGCTTTTTGGGATACTTCCGATCCACAAGATCAAACAGAACGATTCTTGAAAGAAGGAATTTGGTTTAATGGATATGAAGACAAATTCAATAATGAAGTTAATGCGGTTCCAGTTGGAAGTAGTATAGCAATAAAATCAACTTTTGTTCGAGAAAAAACAAAATCAGTAATGAGGATTAAAGCAAGAGGTGTCGTGACAGATAATCTTCAAGACGGTCAGACTTTAAAAATAGATTGGGAAGATGATTTCACACCTTTTGAAGTCGATTTTGGTGGATATAGGAAAACGATTAAAGAGGTTTCAAAAGCAGACCACATAAAGTCTATTTGGTCACCTGAAATTAATAACTTAGAAAGTACTCCTGAAATAAACAATTCTCAAAAAAGTAACGGTAATATGAATAACTTTCCACTTAATCAAATTCTTTATGGGCCTCCAGGAACAGGAAAAACATATAAACTTTTAAATGAATATTTTAATTATTTTAGAATAACTGATAAAACAATTAATAAAGAAGAATATGAAACAGAAATTATCTCAAAATTAAATTGGTGGCAAATCATCACGTTAGTCTTATTGGAAGGTAAAGCCAAAGTTCCTGATATTAAAAAACATAGATATATTAAATACAAACTTCAAGTTTCAAATACAAAAAGTTTAAATCAAACTGTGTGGGGGCAACTATCTTCCCATACTATTCAAGAATCAGAAACCGTTAATTATGCTAGAAGAGTTGACCCTTTATTTTTTGATAAATCAGCCGACTCAACTTGGCATATTATTGAGGAAAAGAAAGATTTAATAGATGATTTGACTGAAATTGCTTTTAAAATTAATGATTACAAGGAAAATAAGGTAACAGCAAATAATTATAAGTTCATTACTTTTCATCAGTCATTTTCTTATGAAGATTTTATTGAAGGTATTAAACCAGTTATGAATGAAGAGTCCTCAGAAGAGAATATTAATTATAGTATTGAAAAAGGAATTTTTTATAATTGTTGTGATGAAGCGGCCAAACTTGCAGGATTTCTTAGTTTGAAAGATGCAATTGAAAATTATTCTAAATCCGAAAGAGTTGAAAGATTTAAAAGTGCTAAACCGTATGGAATTTTTATTGACGAAATAAATAGAGGTAATATATCACAAATATTTGGAGAGTTAATAACGCTAATTGAAGAAGATAAAAGATTAGGAGAGTCTGAAATCATATTAGAGTTGCCATATAGCAAAAATAAATTTGGTGTGCCCCCAAATTTATTTATCATCGGTACCATGAATACAGCAGATAGAAGTGTCGAAGCTTTGGATGCCGCTTTGAGAAGGCGTTTTTGTTTTGAAGAAATGCCACCACTTTATGAATTAGAAGGATTGCAAAAAGATATCTTCGGATATAAAGCTTCTGGAATACTTAAAACAATCAATTCAAGAATTGAAAAATTGATAGACAAAGATCATACAATTGGCCACTCCTACCTACTCAATAAAGACAAAGATTCAATTGTAGATTCATTTTATAAAAACATCATTCCCTTGCTTCAAGAATATTTCTTTGGAGATTATGGTAAACTTGGTTTGGTATTAGGGAAAGGATTTGTGCATTTGAAAGAATCGGACAAAGGAACGGATACTTTTGCTTATTTTGATGATGCTCCAGATGATTTTGAAAACAGAAATGTTTATGAAATTATTGATTACAGAAAAGTTAAAGATTATACGTTACTCCTAAATAAAGTTGACGTAATTATGGATTTTGAAAAAGCAATTCAAGTTCTAATGAATAAAAAATTTGTCTAAAATAAAGGAAAATATAGTTGTTTTTGAACATGAAATTCTTCGTTTTGATCGAGGTGAAAAGAAAATCACCAAAGATCAATTCGAGGCCTTGGAACGCTATCATGGAAATGGGGTACCTTTCTATAGTTTAGTCTATAACGGTGTTCAATTCAATGAGCATGTTGGCGTTATCCAAGTTGGTAGCACCCTCATTGAAGTATTGCCAAAAGCAGATAAAATACCACATTCAATAGCCGAAGACAAAAGATGGAGGGATTTATTAATTGGAATGTTAAGAGCCGTTGGCAGTTTTGATATAAAATCAACCAGTTCCAGTAACTTAAAAATAAAGCCCAACACAATTTTAGATTTATACTTTGAGTTATTTATCAAAGAAGTAGAATACTTATTGCATAATGGTTTGGTGAAAAAATACCGAAAAAAAGAAGGAAATGTTACTGCATTGAAAGGCAGTTTACAATTCAGCAAACACATTCAACAGAACTTAATTCATCAGGAACGTTTTTATGTTCGCCATTCCACTTATGATGTAGAACATACTTTGCATTTCATTCTTTATAAGACCCTAAAATTATTAAAACAGATCAATACCAATAATGATTTGTATAGTCGCATTGGGATTTTACTTTTGCATTTTCCGGAAATGCCGGATATAAAAGTTTCAGATGCCACTTTTGAAAAATTGGTTTATAATAGAAAAAACCAACATTATGAAAAAGCCATCGAAATTGCCAAACTATTGTTGTTGAAATACCATCCGGATGTAAGCAAAGGAAGAAACCATGTTTTGGCTTTGATGTTTGATATGAATATGCTTTGGGAGCAATTTATTTTTGTGAGTTTAAAGAAAAACAAAACAGATTTCAATAAGGTAAAAGCACAAACTTCTAAGTTCTTTTGGAAACCAGAAAACGGCAGAAGAACATCGATGAAACCAGACATCTATATTGAAACCGATAAAGGTAACATTGTGTTAGATACCAAATGGAAAAATCTAAATGGCTACAATCCCTCTCCAGACGATTTAAGACAAATGTACGTATACCATGAGTATTTTGATGCAAAAAAAGTAGCTTTGGTTTATCCTGGGAATCCTGAAAATAGTAAAACAGGAACTTATTTGAAAAAGGACGGTGAGCATGATGATAAAATATGTAGTGTTGTTTTGATTAATGTGGAAGACGACATAAAGAAATGGCAAATAGAAATTAAAAAAAACATTAAAACATTTATTGACAAGACATCTGTCTCGTCCTAAAATAAGTTTACACCATCTTGAAAAAAAATAACTATGTCAAACTACGATTTTTCTACATTAAGTTCTTCAGAATTTGAAGTTCTTGTTTGTGATTTATTAAATTCTCAATTTCGAGAAAGAAATAATGAAGGTTATTTTCGAAGTTTTAAAGAAGGAAAAGACGGTGGAATTGATTTATTATATTCAACTCCGATAAATGATTTCAAAATTGTAGTTCAAATTAAACACTATCTTAAATCTACTTTTTCAAAATTAAAAAATGATTTAGTTAAAAACGAAAAAAGTAAAGTCGACAGAATAAGTCCAGAGGCATATATTTTTGTAACCTCTCAAGAATTAAGTGTTGCTAATAAAATAGATATAAAAGAAATTTTCTCTCCACATATAAAGTCATTAGAGGATATTTATGGTAAAGAAGACCTAAATGCTTTAATAAGAAAATTTCCTTTAATTCAAGAAAATCATTATAAATTATGGTTTTCCAGTATAACTGTGTTTCAAAAAATTCTGAATTATAAGTTTGAAGGAAGGTCAAATGAATTTGATCATGAAAATTTTAAACGAAAAGTTAGACTATTTGTTTTAACAAAGGATTTTTCAAAAGCAAAAAACGTTTTAGAAATTAATAAGTTTATAATTATAACAGGTGAACCCGGTGTTGGAAAAACATTTCATTCTGAAATGTTAATTTATAATTACATCAAGGAAGATTACGAACTAACTGTCATTTATGATGATATTAAAGAGATTGAATTAAAGTTAAGAAATGATAACTCTAGACAAATCTTTTATTTTGATGATTTTTTAGGACATACACAAGCCGAAATAAACAGATCAAAATCAGCCGAAACATCTTTAATTAGAATTGCGAATAGAATTGAAAAACAAGAGAACAAATATTTAATTTTAAATACTAGAAAATTTATATTAAATACATTTATAGAAGAATCAGAAAGATTTAGAGATTTTAGTCCTTTGAGAAGTGAATCAAAAATCGAATTAAATTCATATTCATTAGGAATAAAGTATAAAATTTTAAGAAACCATCTGTTCGAATCGGAGTTAGAAGAGGAACAAATTAATGAAATAAAAAATAATGAAGATTTTATCTGTAATCATAATAATTTCACCCCTCGTTTAGTAGAATTTTTCACGAATAAACTTTTAGTAGGAGAATTTAATCCCAAACAAATTAAAGAATTTGTATTTGAAAATCTTGAAAATCCAAAAAGAATATGGGAACATGCTTATCTACAACAAATATCTGATTACGACAGATTATTTTTGAACACTTTATATTCTTTAGGCGGTAATTCAGATTACAAAAAACTTGAAAAAGCCTACAATTCTAGATTGGATTTTGAAGTTAAAAACAATAATTTTTTCAAACCAATTAACTCATTTAAAGAAAGTTTAAAAAAATTAAATGATGGTTTTATCCAAATAAATAATGGTTGGAATAATAACATCAGTTTCATAAACCCTTCTTTAGAGGATTTCCTAAATTATTTTATAAAAGAGAATCAGATGGAAATAGAAAGAATTTTATATTCTGCTATCTCGTTAGATCAATGGTTTTTCTTTTATAAGCCCATAATCGATAATAAAAATACTATATCTAAAAAACTGCTTGAACATTTTTACCTAAATAATAAAGAATATTTCGGGATTAAAGAAGAAGAAGATTTTATCTTATCCGCGATTTTCATCTACTCATATATGAAAGGTGTCAATAGGTCAATTGAATTGATTAATTCCATTCGTGATTGGAATTTTATATTAGACAATTCTAGTAATAGAATTTATTTAATCGAATTTCTAAACAGTGCAAAGTCAAATTTGGATATAAATAACTGTATTTCTAGACTAAGCAATCATTTTTTTTACAATTTAATAATATCTATAGATGATTTAACTGACTTAATTAATTTAACTCTATTATTTACAAATCATTATGGGTATTCATTTATTGATTTTAATAAAAAAAACAATAAAAATGAAGAAATAATTGAGATGATTAAAGATTTGCGTTTACATATAGAGGATATCTTTAACTATGAAATTGAAAATAAATATAACTTCCTTATTAATTCAAAAGATGTAGGGGATGCAGAAAGTATAATTTACGAACTTAATAAAGCTTATGGTTTAATAAATGAAAATCTATTTCCAGAATTTAAAATTGATTTTTCCTATCTAACAAATCATGATTGGGAAGATGTAGCATTCAATAATTCGATTGAAAAAAAACTATTATATGATGAAAATTCATATAATAGTTCCGAAGAAGATTTTGAATATATAATAGAAAAAAATGACACAAGAGGTGTTTATTATTATGACTTAAGTGATGACTTACCTTTTTAAAAATACAAATTCTTCCTAAAGCATAATAGAACTATGAATATTCAATATTGCTCAGATCTGCACTTAGAATTTTTAGATAACCGAAAATGGATTTTGGATAATCCAATAGTGCCTAAAGGGGACATTCTGATTTTGGCGGGAGACATTGTACTTTTTAAGGAAATACATCAATACCAAAAATTCTTTGATTATGTTTCCGAACATTTTAAACATACTTTTTGGATACCAGGCAATCATGAATATTACAATTCGGATATCTCCAAAAGAAGCGGTTCGTTCGAAGAGCAAATAAGGGACAATGTGACTTCGCTAAACAATACTGTGAAAACTATTGATGGTGTAAAGTTTGTATTTTCAACATTATGGTCTCATATTTCACCCGAAAAAAAATTTATTATTCAACAATCCCTTTCCGATTTTAGGGTGATTCAAAATAATGGTAAACGACTGACAGTTGATGATTATAATCAAATTCATGAAGAAAGCAGGTTGTTTTTAGAGAGAGCGTTGAAAAACCAAATCGATATGCCCACGGTTGTAATCACACATCATCCTCCTACGTTTATCAATTATCCTAAAAAATATGCTAACAGTACCATAAATGAAGCTTTCGGAACAGAAATGTTCAATTTTATAGAAGAAAGCGAAATTGACTACTGGATTTACGGTCACCATCATTGTAATGTATCCGATTTTACTGTTGGTAAAACAAAATTGGTCACAAATCAATTAGGGTATATTAAATACAGTGAGAATGAGAATTTCAGGCGCGATGCCGTTTTTTCAATATAAAAAAGGAAACTGTCAGACCCTAACTTAGATCCTCTGCAAAATACAGTGTGGCAATTCATCTTTAAATTACACCATTATCCCAACCAAATTTTGACCACAATGAAATAAAAATTATTTTTTAACTTTAAAAATAAATGATGTAGAACTAAAAAGACCATTTATGGTCTCTATTAAAATGTAAAGGATTGTAAAGATGAAAAATGAACAAACAAAATTAAAAGCTGAAGGAAACATAAACCTAATGCATTTCCAAAATCAGAATATAGAACAATATCTAAATACCAAAGAGGCAATGATTGTTCTAGGAATAAAAAGTCAAACGACAATAGGAAAATATGAAACGGAAGGAAAACTTAAAGCATATAGGCCATTTAGCAATCGGAAAAGATATAAGCTTAGTGAATTATTAAAAATCCAAAGTAAAAGATAGCGTAATGCTATCTTTTTTTGTTTGATGCAAAGAAGTATCTTTGCTGAGTCATAATAAAGTTCTATTTAAAATTAGAGACCTAATTAGAGACCTTTAATTTTAAGAACACTATAAAAGCCTTATTTCAGGCACTTTTTTAACATGAATTACTTATCTGTAGAAAATATCTCAAAGTCTTTTGGAGAACGCACACTCTTCAAAGACATTTCGTTTGGAATCAACAAAGACCAAAAAATTGCTTTTATTGCCAAAAATGGTTCGGGTAAAACCACCATTATGAGTA
>Ga0308157_10002927_pt1 | contig 26325 bp, 23 predicted proteins | sample PhyBR1_FD_201035 | JGI IMG/M metagenome (GOLD analysis project Ga0308157, IMG submission 201035) | Phyllosphere microbial communities from UC Gill Tract Community Farm, Albany, California, United States - DLSLB.R1 | ecosystem: Host-associated > Plants > Phyllosphere > Unclassified | place: USA...
TTGAAGCATTGCTCCACATATTTTTGATAAATCTGTCCTATGAACTTCATATTGGCTTTTTCATCTGCCTCCATCAATTCAGGGTTTGCGTAATAGGCTTTTACCGTGATCAGATTATTTTTATAAGTGGAAATTCTCGCCTGAACTTTTTTAGGTTTATATAAATCGGCATCGATATTCATGTCTTTCAACACCTTTTTAATCACATTCAGAGCATCTTGCTGATCATAAATGGTAAAATTGGAAGGATAGCCCAGGTAATGCGCTTCACTTCTCAGAATTCTTGCAAAAACAGAGTGAAAGGTTCCCATCCAAAGGCTTCTGGCATTGCTCTGCCCTACCACTTTGGCAATACGCTCCTTCATTTCTTTTGCCGCCTTATTGGTAAAGGTTAGCGCTAAAATATTAAAAGGATCTACTCCATTGGTGATCAAATGAGCGATACGCATAGTAAGAACACGTGTTTTTCCGGAACCCGCCCCTGCAAGCACCATCAATGGCCCCTGTAACGTGGTAACGGCTTCAAATTGTGATTCGTTCAGTCCTTTCAAATAATCCTCCATACAGCAAAAAATTTTGGGAACACAAAATTAGTGTATTCTATGGAGAATTCAAATTCTGATTCATGAACAACTTACTGAATCGTTTTATTCCAATCTTTACCGTCATATTCATAGGCATTGGTAATATTGAAACGGTTACTATCTGTAACTGAGATTGTGAGTTTATAAGGATCTTGAAAATAAATCTTTATAGTAATGAAAGTATAATCTTGTTTTCTATTGTCTTTTATAATATTGATTCTCTGCTCATTTTTTATGGAATGCTTTACTAAATAATTATATAAAGAAGGATCCAGAAATTCTTTTAAATCGGGAAATACCTGTTCCGGCATCTTTGTAGAGAAAGAGATCCAGTTGATATTTTTTCTGTTATACAAGTATTCCAGCGCTGATACATTCCAAAATTTAGTGGTTAAATAATTTGATTGTATATATCTCCAATCCGGAGCACAACCATTGCCAACGATATCCATAGGTCCCCAATAAATAAGATCAATATGAAGTCTGATATTTTTCAGATTGTATTTATTAAGGGGTTCTAAGATTTTTCTGCTAAGCCGATTATAAATTTTATCAACATCCTTATAATCTGATCTTAACCTAATCATTTCAAGACTGTTTTTTCGTTTTTCTGCAACACAATCCCGCTGATAAGGTTTAGGACACCCCTTATATTCTTCCAAACCTGGAATCGTGGGACAATTATCATCCTTATCCAAAATCCCGTCGCCATCTGTATCCGGCCAAGGACAGCCGTTGTTTTCCTGTGGACCTGCAACAGTTAGACAAAGATCGTCTTTGTCAATAACTCCGTCTTTATCCTGATCCGGCCACGGGCAACCATTGTTTTCAACCTCACCTTTTTCTTTCGGACATTTATCCAAATAAAAAAAAATCCCGTCTTGATCTTCATCAGAAACACAAATCTTTTTGTTGAAATCTTTTCGACATTTCTTCAGAAGTAAGGCATTATTGATTTCCTGAGACCAGAAACTGTTTGAAAATAAAAACAATATTAAAAACAAATAATACTTCATATTTAACGTAAAATGACGGTTCTGACAAAATTCTAAAAAAATATTAAAAGTAATGTAACAATTAAAGTAAATTTGGCACTCATTGACAAAACAATTTCTATTTATGAAAAAGCGACTTCTTTCTGTTGCTGCAGCGGCTTTCTTTGGGATAGCTTTGAACGCACAACAAATTAAATTTGAAGAATATGACTTACCAAACGGTCTTCACGTAATTTTACACCAGGATAATTCCGCACCGGTTGTAACAACTGGGGTAATGTACCATGTAGGTGCAAAGGATGAGGTAAAAGGAAGAACCGGTTTTGCTCACTTCTTCGAGCATCTTTTATTTGAAGGAACACCTAACATCAAAAGAGGTGACTGGTTCAAGATAGTTTCTTCAAACGGAGGACAAAACAACGCTAATACGACAAACGACAGAACTTATTACTATGAAACATTCCCGTCAAACAACGAACAGTTGGGTCTTTGGATGGAAGCTGAAAGAATGCGTCATGCTGTAATCAATCAAGTTGGTGTAGATACTCAGAGAGAGGTTGTGAAAGAAGAAAAAAGATTGAGAATGGATAACCAGCCTTATGGTAATCTTTTCACAACCATTCAGAAAAATTTATTTACGAATCACCCATACAACTGGCCGACAATCGGTTCTATGGAAGATCTGAACTCAGCAAAACTAGAAGAATTCCAGGCGTTCTATAAAAAATATTATGTTCCAAATAACGCTACTTTGGTAGTTGCAGGAGATATCAAACCTGAACAAACTAAAAAATGGATCGAGACTTACTACGGGGGTATTCCAAAAGGAACAGTTTATCCGAAAGATTTCCCGAAAGATGCGCCTATCACTCAGGAAAAAGAAGTTACAGCCACTGACCCGAATATTCAGCTTCCGGCTTATATTTTCGCATACAGAACTCCTGCTAACAAAGAAAAAGATGCTTACGTTTTAGATATGCTTTCTTCATATTTAAGTAACGGTAAGTCTTCTGTTTTATATAAAAAATTAGTTGACCAGGATAAAAAGGCACTTCAGGTAGCTGCTTTCAACCAGGGTCTTGAAGATTACAGTATTTTCGCTTTCTTCGCAATCCCGATGGGACAGACTACAAAACAGGCTTTACAGACTGATATTGATGCTGAAATCAAAAAACTTCAGACTACTTTGATCTCTGAAGATGATTATCAGAAACTTCAAAACCAATACGAAAACCAGTTTGTGAATGCCAACTCAAGCATTCAGGGAATTGCAGCTTCATTAGCTACAAACCACGTATTGATGGGTGACACGAATTTGATCAACAAAGAAATCGACATTTACAGATCTATCACCAGACAGGATCTTCAAAATGCTGCTAAAAAGTATCTTAATTCTAACCAAAGAATCGTCATTAATTACGTACCTGAAAAAAAGTAATCATTTCAACTTCTTAGGTTAAAATAATGATTATTAAAAATTAAATTTTTACAAATGAAAAAGCAATTAACATATATAGCTGCAGCGTTTTTATTCGCAGGAACTGTTTCAGCACAAAAAATAGATCTTAATGCAATGCCAAAGCCGGGTCCAACTCCTGCAATCAACATTGCAAAGCCAAAAACATTCCAATTAAAGAATGGTCTTACGGTAATGGTTGTGGAAAACAACAAATTGCCAAGAGTAAGTGCAAGTCTTTCTATGGACAGACCTCCATACAATGAAGGAAGTGTAACAGGGGTAAGCGAAATCATGGCTGAACAGTTCGAAAACGGAACAACAAGCATGAGCAAAGATGATTTCAACAAAAAAGTTGATTATCTTGGAGCTAACCTTAATTTCAGTTCAGGAGGTGCAGGTTTAAATTCACTTTCAAAATATTTCCCTGAAGTTTTAGGCTTGATGGCGGATGCGATCATTAATCCTAAATTCTCTGCAGATGAAATTCAAAACTCTAAAGAAAGAGCTATAGAAGGATTAAAATCTGACGAGAAAAATGCGTCTTCTATCGCTGGAAGAGTTTCTAACGCCTTGATGTATGGAAAAAATACCTCAAGAGGTGAGTTTGAAACGGTTGAATCTATCAACAAAATTCAGTTGGCTGACGTACAAAATGTTTATAAAAAATATTATGCTCCGGACAATGCTTATTTAGTGATCGTTGGAGACGTAAAATTTGACCAGGTAAAACCTTTAGTTGAAAAAGCTTTCAGCGGTTGGAAAAAAGCAAATACGCCAATCACACCGCTAGAACCGGCTGAAAATGTTGCTAAAACTGAGATCAACATCGTTGATGTTCCTTCTGCTGTACAGTCTGTTGTTTCTTTAAACAACCTGAACACATTGAAAATGAAGGATGCCAACTATTTCCCAGCAACTATCGCCAACTACATTCTTGGAGGTGGTGGTGAAGCAAGACTTTTCATGAACCTTCGTGAGAAGAACGGATTCACTTATGGTGCTTATTCAAGCATGGTGGCAAGCAAATATTCTCCACAGTTTTCTGCAAGCGCGAGTGTAAGAAACGAGGTTACAGACAAAGCTGTTAAGGAATTCATGAACGAACTTAACGCCATCTCTACTGTAAAACCAGAAGAATTAGAAAATGCTAAAGCTAAGCTGAAAGGATCTTTCATCATGTCATTAGAGCAACCTTCGACAATTGCAAGATTTGCTTTAAACCAAAAAGTTCAGGATCTTCCGGCTGATTTCTATACAAACTATTTAAAATCTATCGATAAGGTAACTGCTGCAGACGTTACCAACGCTGTAAAAGCTACTATTTTACCAAATCAGAGCAGAATTTTCATCGCTGGTAAGGCATCTGATATTTCTGAAGGATTGGAAAAATTAGGCTACCCTGTAAAATATTTTGATAAAGATGCAAATCCTGTTGCAAAACCAACTGTACAAAAAGTTGATGCTAATGTAACAGTAGCTTCTGTTGTTGATAAGTATATCGCTGCAATCGGAGGAAAAGCTAATTTAGCAAAAATTACTTCGTATACTACGAACGCAACCATGTCTATGCAGGGACAAAATCTTGACTTCAAAATCGTTAAGGCTCAAGGTGGAAAAGAATTGCAAACCATTTCTATGGGAGCAATGACTGTTCAAAAGCAGGTTTTCGATGGTAAAACAGGATATTCAGAACAAGGCGGACAAAAGGTTCCGATGAGCAAGGAAGAAATTGCGGAAAACCTTAAAAATACTGAACTTTTCGAAGAATTAGGTTTTGCTAAATCTGCAGATTACAAATTAGCTGGAATTGAAAAAATCAACGGTGAAGATTCTTATGCTATTAAATCAGGTGATAAAACGTATTATTACAGTGTAAAAACAGGTCTTAAAACAGGTGAAACTGAAACTGTAAAGGCACAAGGACAAACAATGACAATTCCTACAACTTTTGCTGATTACAAAGATGTTTCAGGTGTAAAGATGCCTTACACAATCACAGTTAATCAAATGGGTATGGATATGGTTATGAAAGTAAAATCATACGAAATAAACCAGGCTAAAGATTCTGATTTTAAATAAAAACAAATCAACTTAATCATAAAAACAGCAACAAATGTTGCTGTTTTTACTTTTACCTTCTATCTTATTTTGCTATTCAGTAAAAAAAGATTAAATTTGTCCACTCAAAAAGATATCAAAATTAATGGATACTATATTTATACTATTGATGGTTCTTATTATGATTGCCAGTATTTTATTGACAATCGTTGTTATGGCTCAAAATCCTAAAGGGGGAGGTCTTTCCAGCACATTCGGAGGAGCATCTTCTGCTCAGTTTGGAGTACAAAGAACCAACGACTTTATGGAAAAAGCAACCTGGACATTAGGAGGAACAATTATCGTTCTTATCCTGATAAGTGTAGTAATCACCGGGAAACCATCTCAAGCTGCTCCGGCTGCTCAACAACCTGTGAAAAAAGAAGCTCCGGCACAACAATCTGCTCCGGCTTCTCAATCTACAACTCCGGTAGCTCCAACTAAATAAAAGATTTCATCTTTATATAAAAAAAAGCAACTCTTTTCAGAGTTGCTTTTTATATGTTATTATTTTTCACAAAAGAATTCCAGTATTCATTTTGATCCTTGATGAAGAGACATTCTATAAAAGAATCGAGGGACATCATATATAATATTTTATCTTCAATTTTTTCAAATTCCGAATTAAAAAAATCCAGTTCCAATTCTATATGATTACGATCAAGCACGAAAATATTTTTAGGATTATAGAAAGGATAATTTTTAATATCAGCATTAGTTGTTATCAATTTTCTTCGTGCTGCTAATACTTCAAAAGTCCTCATTGTCAAACCATCTTGAAAAGGCTTATTAATATCCAGTACTGATTTTGTCCGCTTATAATAATCAATAATTTCTTGATGACTCAACTTATTAAAATTCAGTTTTTTATTATCAAATTTTCCTAAATCCTTATCTACAATTTTCCTTAGCCTAAATGCAATTTTTCCCATTGCATAGTAATAAAAAAAGCACCTTAATTTTAGTTTTTCAGCAATAGATCTTACATTTTCACCAACAATATATCTATCCGTATGTGCACTTCCTATAAATATAATATCATAATCAGGATGAATATTCGAACTTAAAGCCCTATATTCATCAAGATAAAACAATGGTCTAAAGCTAAGCCCATACCTTGCAGTATCACTTCTTTCAAAAGTAAATTTTCTGTCAAAATATTTTAGATTGGAAATAAGGATCGGATATTCTTTTAAAGGATCAAAATTATAATAGATCATTTCTATTTCAGGGTTCAGAGACCTTATTGTCTCAAGGAAATAAGAAGGGACCGCTTCACCCTTAATTAAAAGAAAATAATCATACTTTTTATTTTGAATTTTATCCGTAATACTTTGATAATATCTGTTAATAACCGATTGGTAAATTTTTTTATTAAAACGGATTATCCCTTTTGCAAAGTTAGAATTGGAAGGTCTTTCATCATAAAAATCAACTTCAGCGCCTAGCTCCGAAAGCCTTTGAGTAATTGCTCTTTCATATTGAAAAAAGCGGACAGCCAAAAAAAGGATTTTTTTTCCTTTAATATCTTTCATTTTAAAAAACCTTTAATCTTCATTTCTTCGATAGATTGTTTGAATTTTATCTCCTGAACATCCTGCCGCAATACCCAATCTGTAAATTTTAATAATCCTTCTTTAAAAGTTATTTCAGGCTGAAAACCTAGCCTTGATTTTATTTTATTGATATCTGCAAAGTTATGTCTTATGTCACCCAGTCGGAATTGCCCTGAAATATTGATTTCAACATTTTTATCATATAGTTTTCTCAACCACTCTGCAACTTCATATATTGTTGTCCTAATACCAGTTCCTACGTTGAAAATTTCACCATTCGCTTTTTCATTTTCTATGGATTTTACAACAGCTTCAACCGCATCATCTACATAAATAAAATCCCTAGATTCTTTTCCGTCTTCAAATACATTAATTTCTTCTCCATTAAGAATTTGTGCTGAAAAAATTGACAAAATACCAGTGTATGGATTCAATAAAGATTGACCTTTACCATAAACATTCTGAAATCTAAGTGAAACAGCTGCAATTCCAAGAGCTCCACAAACCGTCATTATCATTTGTTCCTGGTTTTGCTTAGTAATTCCATAAATTGATATTGGATGAATTTTTGAATCTTCATCAGTAGGAAGCACCTGCAATACCTCACCGTCGGAATATCTCATTTCAAAATCTCCATTTTCCATATTTTTTACATCTCTGGAATTTGGATACATATCTCCCAATATAGAATGATAATATTTTCCTTCACCATAGATTGCTCTTGAAGAAGCAATTATAACTTTTTTGATTGTATGATCTTCATTAACCAGTATATCAAGCATTTTTGATGTTCCAAGAATGTTAACTTCAGTATATCTTTCTATCTGATACATAGACTGTCCGGTTCCTGTTTCTGAAGCCAAATGAACAATTACATCCTGATTTATAATTGCCCGTTGCCAATCTTCTGTTTTTGTCACATCTCCTTTTATAAAAATAACTTCATCTATAATACTTTTATACAAAAGAGATGTTTTTTCCGGATATTCACCATGAATCTGATGAGAAAGATTATCTAAAACCGTAACCCCATATCCTTTCTTTTTCAATTCCAGAGAAAGCTTACTCCCAATAAATCCTGCTCCGCCAGTTATAAGTACTTTCATTATTAGCTTTTCTTTATATTCAGATTATAGTAAAATTGCCTGCATAACAAAAATAGATATTTAGCCTTATAAAAAAATCTCAACAACAAATACTGCATAAAATTGATATTTTTTAACATGTACATTTCCTTCAGATTTTTTATAAATCCCTTTTCCATCGCAGAAAGATTGGCAGAAAGTCCTGAAACACCAAATGTTCTTTTTCCTCCTCCTACAAATACCAAACTTTCATTCAATATATACATTTTATTGTTTAATGAAGCCCTCATCCAGTAATTAACATCTTCAGCATACTTCTGATTATTGTCAAAAAAACCCGTATTTTCAAAAACTTTCCGTTTGAACATCACTGTTGGAGCTAATATTTCGGTTCTTATCAACAGCTTTTTGAATGTAACCTCCGCAAGGTTATTTTTTTCTATTCTGTACGGATACAAAATTTTCTTATCATTTCCTTTTGTGGCAAGAAAATCAATATTCAAGCTTTCATTTTCAAAGTATCCAAGCTGTTTTTCTGTTTTTTCAGGCATCCATTCATCATCTGCATCTAATAAAGCTATATAGTCTCCTTTCGCTATTTTCAGGCCAGAATTTCTGGCACTGGAAACTCCTTTATTTATCTGACTCAGAAAATGAATGTTCATTTCAGGATTTTTTTCTATATATTCTTCTAACAAACGTTGGCTGTTATCTGTAGAACCATCATTAATAACAATGATTTCAAATTCTTTTATATTCAACGTTTGTACTTTAATTGAGTTTAAAGCATTTATTATAGTCTTTTCAGAATTATACATGGGAATAATTACCGAAACCATTATAAACAAATATTATATACTATATTAAACATTTCCGTCATTATATGGTAATCGGTTCATAATCGACCTTCCTAAAGAAATTTCATCAGCATATTCCAGCTCATCTCCCACAGAAATACCCCTTGCAATACTGGAAAAACTCACCTTAAAATTTCTGAATTTTTTATAAATATAATAAGCCGTAGTATCCCCTTCCATAGTAGCACTCAGAGCAAAAATAAGTTCTTTTACGCTTCCTTCATTCAGTTTTCTTTCGATGCTCGGGATATTAAGCTGGTGGGGACCTACTCCTTCCATCGGTGATATTTTCCCTCCCAGAATAAGATATTTTCCTGTATATTTTCCTGTCTTTTCAATGGCAATGACGTCCCGGACATCTTCTACAATGCAGATAGTCTCATCATTCCGTTTATCATTACTACAGATTTCACAGATCTCAAAATCAGAAAAATTGTGACAATCTTTACAATATTTGATTTCATTCACCAGATTAATAAGAGAATTACCCAAACTTGTCGCTCTGGAAGCCGGTTGTTTCAATAAATGCAAGGCTAATCTCAAAGCCGTTTTTCTTCCTATTCCGGGTAAGCCTGAGATTTCATCTACTGCCTTCGCTAAAACTTTACTAGGATAGTCCATAACTACAAAAATAAAATAAAAAGCCGAGTATTCATCTTTTGAAAAGCCTAAAAATCCACTTCATTTATTTTAAAAATTTTATCTTTGAACCGAAATATGAAAAAAATAAACTAAAATGGTACTTAACAATCTAAATTATCCATTAGATTTTAAATTTAAAATCACAACTTTAGCCAGCGATTTTAACATTACGGACAAAAACGGAAATTATGTAGCCTATGTTCGTCAGAAAATGTTCAAGCTAAAAGAAGATGTTATTGTTTTTAATGATGAAAGCAAATCAAAAGAACTTTTCAGAATCAAGGCTAATCAGTGGATTGATTTTAATGCATCTTATTCTTTAAATGATTTAGTCGATAACAAAAACTTCGGAAGACTGGCTAGAAAGGGAATGCGTTCTATATGGAAAGCAAGCTATGACATTTTAGATTCCCATGATCAACAGAAATTTAAAATTCAGGAAGATAGTGCGTGGGTAAGATTCTGGGATGGTTTTGTGGGAGAAATTCCTATCATAGGAATGTTTACAGGATATTTCCTGAATCCTTCTTACACTGTAACCGGAGTAGATGGAAAAGCTTACTTCAGATTAAAAAAAATGCCTTCTTTTTTCGGAAGAAGATTTCAGCTTGACAGGCTTATTGACATTGATGATGAGGAGGAAAGCTTGGTTGTTCTTTCATTGCTGATGATGGTTCTGTTAGAAAGAGCCAGAGGATAACTAAAACAAAATCACATGAAATATTGTATCATTTTCTTTTCAGCATTCTTATTAATCGGATGTAAAAAAGATAAAGAAACCGTTTCTCCTCAAAAATCGGGAGACTCTTTAACCATTGTTCAGGATTCTATAAAAAATGAAAGTTCTGCCGGAAAAATTTCTGTAGAAGAATTTCCTTTTCCTACCGAAATTAAAGAATGTTCATGCTATTTTGCAAAGAATAAATCAGATTTTGAAAACGAAAAATACATCTATGCAGATGATGCCGGTAAAACAGCTTATATGAAGCTTGACGGTAAGAGACTTGCTATGAATCTTATCTCATCCAGTGACATGGAAGCGGATGAGGAACTCAGCAAAGAAATAGAAAGTGGAGAATATAAAATTTCTGTGAAAGGTAAAAAAATAAAGAACGAAGAAGCTTTATTATTCCAGGGAACGCTAACCATTGAAAAACCGGACGGCACAATAGTTACAATGCCTATCTACGGTGAATGTGGGTGCTAGTAAGCCAGGAAAGCTGACAAGCAAATAAGCCTTCATAATTCTGAGATGGCAAAAAAGATGAAATAATAAATAGCAATTTTATCTTTTTGCCATCTTTGCTTTTTTGCCCCTTTTTAATTTTGTAAATTTGAGAAAATAAAATTTCATGGAATTATCTAATATAGAACCGCAGATTATCTGGAAAAATTTTTCCAAATTAAATGCAGTTCCAAGACCATCAAAAAAAGAAGAAAAAGTAATTGCTTTCATTAAAGAATTCGGTGAAAACCTAGGATTGGAAACTACAGTAGACGAAGTAGGAAATGTAATCATTAAAAAGCCTGCAACTCCGGGAATGGAAAACCGTAAATCTGTTGTTTTACAATCACATCTGGATATGGTTTGTCAGAAAAACAGTGATACTAATTTTGATTTTGAAACAGAAGGTATTAAAATGGAAATTGACGGAGACTGGGTAAAGGCAAAAGGAACAACTTTAGGAGCAGATAACGGTTTAGGAGTTGCTACTATTATGTCTATTTTAGAAAGTTCAGACATTCCTCATCCTGATTTGGAAGCTCTTTTCACCATAGATGAAGAAACGGGCATGACAGGAGCTCTAGGCTTAAAGCCAGGTCAATTAACCGGGCAAATTTTATTAAATCTGGATACTGAAGAAGACGATGAGATTGATATAGGCTGCGCAGGAGGAATCGATGTTACAATCACTCAAAACTACGAAACCGAAGCTGCAAACGGGCAAATGGTAAGACTCGAAGTAAAAGGATTGCAAGGAGGCCACTCCGGAATGGATATTCACAAAGGTTTCGGAAATGCCAATATTATCTTGGGAAGACTTCTTTACAAAGGATTAGAAAAAGAAAACATTCAGCTGATTTCCATTGACGGAGGTGGATTGAGAAATGCAATTCCAAGAGAAGCTGTAGCAATTGTTTCTGTAAGAAATGCTCAGGAATTCATTTTGGAAGTTACTGATCTTAAAAAAGAAATTTTAGAAGAATTTGCAACGATAGAAGCTGGTCTTCAAATCAATATTGAAAATACAACATCTTCTGAGAAAGCAGTTTCAGAAACTGATTCAAAGAAAATTATTCTAGCATTGAAATCTCTTCACAACGGGGTTTACAGAATGAGTCCTGATGTAAAAGATTTAGTAGAATCTTCAAACAATGTGGCTAGAGTGGAGCTTAAAGGTGGGGCTTTAAAAATCTTAAATCTTTCCCGTTCTTCTGTGGAGTCATCCAAATATTCAGTGGCAGAACAACTAAAATCTGTAGCAGAATTAGCAGGAATGAATACCGAATTCAGTGGTTCTTATCCGGGCTGGAAACCAAAACCAGGTTCTGAAATCGTTCAGCTGATGGAGAAAATCTATATTGAAAAATTTAATGAAAAACCACATGTTGTAGCTTGCCACGCAGGTTTAGAATGCGGAATTATCGGAGCTAACTATCCGGAAATGGAAATGGTAAGTTTCGGACCAACGATCCGAGGAGCTCACTCTCCTGATGAAAAGGCAAATATTCCTTCTGCTCAAAAATTCTGGGCATTTACTAAAGATATTCTAGCGAATATTCCTTTAAAATAAGATTTAAAAATTATAATATTGAATATCCAAAGTCATTTGATTTTGGATATTTTTAATTTTAACCTTTAAGATTAATTCAAAATAATTATGAAAAGTATCACCGTATTTTGCGGTTCAAGTTTCGGTTCAGATAATGTTTTTAAAGAACAGGCAACTTTACTTGGGCAAACTTTGGCAAAACAGAACATTCAATTGATTTATGGCGGCGCAGATGTCGGTTTGATGGGCGCTGTTGCAGATGGAGCATTGAATTCCGGTGGGAAAGTTGTTGGTGTTCTCCCCCAGTTTTTACAAGCAAAAGAAATTGCTCACAAACAATTGACCGAACTTATTCTGGTGGAAACCATGCACGAAAGAAAAACCAAAATGAATGACCTTTGTGATGGTGTTATCGTTCTTCCGGGAGGCTACGGAACCTTGGAAGAGTTTTTCGAAATGATAACCTGGGCGCAACTTGGACTTCATCAAAAACCCATCGGTGTTTTGAATATTGACGGGTTCTATGATGACCTTATCCAACTTATTCAAACGATGGTTGATAAAGGATTTTTAAGACCAATTAACAGAGATATGTTACTGATCAGCGATACTATTGATGAATTGCTGGAGATGATGAAAAATTATAATGCACCTACTATTGGAAAGTGGATTTCAAAAGATGAAGTTTAGTACATTTGCAGTATTAAAATTTTTCACACGCAAAAGAAATACAAAATGAAAAATATTTTTCTCACAGCAGGACTATTTTTAAGTCAAATAATTTCTGCTCAATACAATTATCCTGTCACTCCTGAAAAAGCAGTTGTTGATGACTATTTCGGAACCAAAATCACAGACAATTACAGATGGCTGGAAGATCTTAAAAATCCTGAAGTAGAAAAATGGTTTAAAGCTCAATCGGATTTTAGTCATAATCTTATTAACAAAATTCCGCACCGTGAAGATCTGTATAAGCGTATGAAGGAAGTACAGGAAATGAACGGTGATTCATTCGACGCTGTATTTCAAAGGCAGAATACTTATTTCTACACCAAAACCAAGAAAAGTGAAAACCTTTCTAAGCTATATTCCAGAGATCTTTCTTCCGGAAAAGAAACATTGATTTTCGATCCTGAAACTCTTGGTAAAGATACTCAGATAACCAATTTTGCCGTTGATTCGAAAGCGAAAAAAATTGCTATCTTATTATCAAAGTCAGGAGGTGAAATTTGTAATTTAAGAATTTTAGATCTTACAAGTCACAAACTTCTCAATGATGAGATCGGCCCTATCTGGAGTGAATTTGCGTTTGAATTTAATCAGGATGATAAAGGTATTCTTTATACCAAAATGAGCACTTCCGATCCCAACAGCAACATGCTTTTAAAGGACATGAAAGCCATGCTCCACATAATAGGAACTGATACAAAAACTGATAAAATATTAGCTTCAAGAGAAGAATATCCGGAACTGAACGCTTTAACTGAACAATTCACAAGCGTCTATTTTACTGATGACTATAAATATATTGTTCTGAGGCTAAGTTCCGTAAAATCTGAAAGTCCTATTTTTGTAGCTCCTTATTCAGAATTAAAAAACAAAAAGGTAAAATGGAGACAAATTATAAAACCTTCAGATGATATTACGGATGTGTTTATTTCCGGTGACAAACTTTTCCTGCTTACCCATAAAGATGCGCCAAATTATAAAATCACTCTCACAAGTCTTTCAAAACCTGATCTTATTAATGCTAAAGTAGTTGTTCCCGAAAGTAAAGACAACGTAATTATCAGTATTCACAACTCTAAAAATTATCTTTATTATTCTTTAGGAAATGGGATCATTAGAGATAAATACCAGGTAAATATCAATACATTGGAAGGGAAAAAGGTTGATTTTCCAACCGGGGTCAATAGCTCGTTATCACTTAACCAAAGAGAAAATGATAACATTTACTGTAACAACGTCAATTGGCTGACCCCATTAACAACTTATGAATACGATCCGGAAAAAGGCGATATTGTAAAAAGCAAATACCTTAATTCCGAAACAAATTATCCTGATTACAATGCGCTTTACACTGTAAAAGAAGTTGAAGTGAAAAGTCACGACGGTGTAATGGTTCCACTTTCCATTATTTATCCTAAAAACATGAAAATGGACGGTAATAATCCGGCCTATATTACAGGATATGGCGGTTATGGTTTTTCTTATGAGCCCCGTTTTTCAGCAAGACTTTCTGTATTATTGGAACAGGGTGTTACACTTGCAGTGGCTCACGTAAGAGGAGGCGGAGAAAAGGGTGAAAAATGGCATGAAGCAGGGATGAAAGCTACAAAACCCAATACCTGGAAAGATTTTATTGCCTGTTCGGAATATCTGGTGAATCAAAAATATACTTCTCCTTCAAAATTAATCGGGAATGGAGTAAGTGCAGGTGGAATTCTCATTGGAAGAGCTATCACTGAAAGACCGGATCTTTATGCTGTAGCAATTCCTGAAGTTGGGTTAACCAATGCTTTAAGAACAGAGGTAACAGCAAACGGGCCTAATCAAATACCGGAAATCGGGACATTAAAAAATCAAGAAGACACCAAATATCTGATTGAGATGGACGCTCAAAGCAAAGTAAAAAAAGGAGTAAAATATCCTGCTGTAATTGTACGTGTAGGAATGAATGATTCAAGAATTGTTCCCTGGATGCCTGGAAAATTTGCCGCTGTTTTACAAAATAATTCAGCTTCCGGAAAACCTGTTTTATTGTATGCAAACTACGACAACGGACATTTTACAAGTGATTATGATGTTATTTTTAAAGAATATGCAGATATTTTTGCCTTTGCATTATGGCAGGTGGGACATCCTGACTTTCAGCCTTCTAAGAATTAAGAATCAATAAAAACCTTCCTGATAGTTTAGGAAGGTTTTTATTTCATTAATTAAGCTTAAAAATAAAAAAATTCGAGTGGGAAATCAAAAAATTGAATTAAAAGAAATTCATAAGGAAAATTGGAAATATATTTTATTTGAATCTATTGACAGAGAGCTTTATATTGAAATTCCATATTCACCTATCAGCTTTTTTCAAGCATCAATGCTTATAAAATTAACCAATGAAGAAGTGAGACAGCATTTTGAAGACAACACTTTTCTTATTAAACTTTCGGAAGAGATATCATATCATTTTAATCGCTATATGAGCCGATCTTTAAGTTATTGTGATTTTAGCTTGCTATATACAAAAAACTCCTAAAGAAAATCTTCAGGAGTTTTTTGTATCATTTAAAATTAATTTTCTAAGGATACGGAGCTATTTCCACTTCCAGCCCTTCCATTTCAGGAACGATATGCAACTGGCAACCTAATCTGCTGTTATCTTTCACATGAAAAGCTTCGGCAAGCATTGCATCTTCTTCAGCACCCATTTCATCTAATCCCGGATCGTTCACTACATAGACCTGACAAGAAGCACACATTGCCATTCCTCCACACACTCCGATTGTTCCTTCTTCTGCCAATTCATAAGAACGGATAATTTCCATTAAGTTCATGGACATATCCGTAGGCGCTACAATATCATGAGTTACACCTTCTCTGTCGGTGATTTTTATATTAATATCTGACATAATTGTGCAAAATTAGTCAATTTTTTTCACAACAGCCTTTTCAGCTTCTTTTCTACTTCCGTCGAAACCGTCTACTCCACTTACGGTTGTATATTTTAATACGAATTTTTTCCCAGGATTAAGTCGGTTGTAAACACTCTGACACATCAAAGTCGCTTCATGGAACCCACAAAGAATCAGCTTTAATTTTCCAGGATAAGTATTGATATCACCAATCGCATAGATTCCTTCAATATTCGTTTGATAGTCTAATGCATTATTTACAACGATTGCATTTTTTTCAATATTCAATCCCCAGTTTCCGATTTCTCCCAACTTTGGAGTTAAACCGAACAATGGAATAAAGTAATCCGTTTCAATATCGTAAGGATCCTGACCATCTACAGCTACTGTAATAGCTTCAACTTTTTCATCTCCTTTGATTGCTGTAACTTCTGCCGGAGTAATCAATTTAATTTTTCCCTGATTTTTTAAATCCTGAACTTTTTCTACAGAATCCAAAGCTCCACGGAATTCATTTCTTCTGTGAATCAATGTTACTTCACTAGCAACATTTGACAGGAAAATACTCCAATCAAGCGCAGAATCTCCTCCCCCGGCGATGACCACTTTTTTATTTCTGAAATGTTCAGGTTCTTTTACGAAATATTCAAGACCCTTTTCTTCATAATTGGCTACATTTTCAATAGCTGGCTTTCTAGGTTCAAAAGTTCCCAAACCTCCTGCAATGGCAATCGCTTTAGCTCTGTGAACAGTACCTTTGTTGGTTACCACTTCAAACCACTCATCATCCACTTTAGTATAAGAAACAGCTGTTTCCCCTAAAGTAAAACCTGGCTGAAACTGTTTGATCTGCTCCATCAGATTATCTACTAATTCACCTGCATTTACAGATGGATACCCCGGAATATCAAAAATAGGTTTTTTAGGATAAAGCTCTGCCAATTGTCCTCCCGGTTGAGGAAGTGCGTCGATGATGTGACACTTCATTTTTAATAATCCTGCTTCAAATACAGCAAAAAGCCCCGTCGGTCCTGCTCCTATGATCAATATATCGGTAGTTATCATAATTATAAGATAATTTAATTATACTTGTAGCTGCAAATTTACTAATTTTAATGCGAAGCATATTTAATTCATTCTAAATAAAAAACTGAGATTTGTCAAATCGTAAGAAAAACAGAGCTAAAATTTGGCAACCTTTTTGTAAATGTCTAATTATGAAGAAAATCTTAAACCTAATTGCAATATGTATATTCTGTGTAAGCTTTGCACAGATTGACAATATTGCAAACGGTGAATCCATCACACTTAGAATTCATTACGGGTTTCTAAATGCAGGAAATGCAACTCTTACCACTCAAAAAGTAACCTACAAAGGAGCTCCACATCTTTATGTAAAAGGAACAGGACAAACCACAGGAGCTGTAAGGGCTTTTTTCAAGGTTGAAGACCTATATGAAAGTTATATTAATATCAATACAGGATTACCCAGCTTCTATGTAAGAAACGTAAAAGAAGGGAGTTATCGCCAGCATTTTGAAACCACTTTCAACCATGATAATAATACCTTGATTTTAACGGATAAAAAAACACCTGCAAACGGTTCTAAAGTCCTAAAATCAGTAAAAGGAGTTCAGGATATGCTTTCCTGCTTTTATTATCTGAGGAGTAAAAGTCCGGCCGAATTGAAAACGGGAACCATCATCAATATGAACGTGTGGATTGACGATGAAATGTTTCCTTTTCAGCTAAAAGTAGTCGGTACAGAGAATTTAAAGACAAAATTCGGGACAATTAATTGTTTGAAAATTATTCCGTCTGTAAAAAGCGGCAGAGTCTTTAAAGAGAAAGAAGGTGTTACAATGTGGGTTTCTAACGATTACAACCATATTCCCATGCTTTTAAAAGCAGAACTTGCAGTAGGATCATTGAAAGCAAGTATTGATGATTTTAAAAATGTAAAATATCCTTTAAAGTTCTCAAAATGAAATATAGTTAGCTTTTATATAAAACGGTTTCGGCTGCCCTTTGGGCAGCCGAAACTGTTTCAGACCTTATCTGACAAAATTTCCATTTTCAAATTAAATAAAATGAAAATTTTTCATTTTTATCGGATGCCCAATGTAATAGATTTAAAATATTGGTTGTCATAAATGTATAAGCCTAAGAACATCATGAACACCAAATTAATTTTCACCTTATTATTATTTTCCTGCTTAGTGCATTCGCAGAAAAAAGAGGACGAACATATCGTAAGAAAAAAAATACTTATTACAAAAACCTTATCATCCCCGAAAATAGATGGTATCCTGGATGATACTGAATGGCTGAATGCTCCCATTGCCACCAATTTCATTGAGAGAAATCCTAACAACGGAAAACCACAGGCAGATTCTATAAAAACTGAAGTAAGAATTTTATATGACGATACCGGTATTTATTTTGGGGCCCAAATGTATGATCCTGCTCCCAAGAAAATTGCTAAGGAATTAACCGAAAGAGACGGAATCAGCAATGATGATTTTTTTGGGGTGGCATTAAACGGATATAATGACAAACAGCAGAGTTTAGAATTTGTGGTTACAGCAGCAGGGGTTCAGTATGATGCAAAACTTACGACAGATGGTGAAGACGACACATGGAACTCAATCTGGTACAGTGGTGCAAAAATCAATGAAAAAGGTTGGGCGGTAGAAATAAAAATTCCTTATTCAGAACTCAGGTTTCCGAAAAATAATATCCAGGAATGGGGAATGAACATATTTCGAAGAATTCAGAGAATTAAAGCATCTTATGACTGGAATTTTGTAGATAACGCTAAAAACTCCTATACTCTTTTTGACGGTGTTTTACAAGGAATTGAAAACATAAATCCTCCTACCCGACTGTCTTTCACACCTTATATTTCTACTTATATCAATAGTTTTGACGGGAAGACCACATCAAGCTTCAACGGTGGAATGGATGTAAAATATGGAATCAACGATGCTTTCACTTTCGATATGACGTTGATTCCTGACTTCGGACAGGCCAATTTCGATAATTCTATTTTAAATTTAACTCCTTTTGAACAGCAGTTTTCCGAGCAAAGAACATTCTTCACGGAAGGAACCGAATTATTCAGCAAAGGAGGAATGTTCTATTCAAGAAGAGTGGGTGGTGAACCATCACGCTATCCTGTGACAAACGACAATGAAGAAGTCACGGAATATCCTGCAAAAGTAAAATTATTTAATGCCTTCAAAATTTCGGGAAGAACAAAAAAAGGATTGGGAATCGGTTTTTTCAATGGAGTCACTCAAAAAATGCAAGCAACCATTTTTAATCATGAAACCGGAGAAACCAGAAAAGAAGTCGTGGAACCTTGGACCAACTATAATGTATTGGTTTTTGATCAAAGGTTTAACGGAAACTCTTCTGTATCATTGATCAATACGAACGTTACAAGAGACGGAAATTTCAGGGATGCTAATGCAACAGGGCTTCTTTGGGATCTCAGTAACAAGAAAAACACGTATAAAACCTTTGGAAGCCTGAAAGGAAGCTGGGTAATGGATGAAGGAACAAAATTTGGTGCAAAAGCTGAAGTCGGTCTGGAAAAAATTGCCGGAAAATACCGTTTTAGCCTCAATGGAAATCTAACCACGAAAGACTGGGATATTAATGATGTTGGATTTTCAACAAAAACCAACTTTGCAAACTATAATGCCTGGTATGGGTACAGAATTTTACAGCCTACCAAAACATTCAATAATATTTATTTAAATTTTAACCTGAATTATTACCATCGATTAGAGCCTTTCATCTTCCAGAACTTTGTTTTTAACCACAATAACAGCTTTACAGATAAAAACTTCAGAAGCTTTGGCGGGGGAATTGAATTTACCCCTTTCGGTCAGAACGATATTTATGAACCCCGTACCTTCGGAAGACACCTTCAAGTTCCCGGATATTTTGATTCATGGATCTGGTTTGAAAGTGATAGCAGAAAAAAGTTACAGTATAATTTTGAGTTTGATTATTATGCTTTTGACGAAAAAGGAAGAAATCAGGTATTTACCAACTTTGGTCTCCGATACCGGTTTTCAGACAAATTTAATGTAAACTGGAGCTTCAACCCCAGCTTCAGCAATAACGAAACCGGCTTTGCAGGAAAAAGTGACACCGATATTTTCATCGGAAGAAGACAAAGGAACACTTATGAAAATGCCTTAACGTCTAAATATACTTTTAATGAAAAAACCGCTCTTACATTAACGTTCAGACATTATTTTTCTGATGTTACCTATAAGCGATTTTATACTTTAAATCAGGATGGAAGCCTGGCTGAAACCGATCTTTTTAATAGAAATTTAAACGGAACCTACAATGCATGGAACGTTGACCTAAGGTTTTCATGGTGGTTCGCTCCGGGAAGCCAGCTGACTTTATTATATAGAAACGCCACTTCAAATTATCTTGAAATGTCAAGGCTAAACATGGTGAAAAATTATGATATGCTTTTCAGTGAACCTACCGTGAATAATTTCTCACTGAAGCTTACGTACTTTTTAGATTATAATCGCGTGAAGAGCTGGACAAAGAAAAAAAATATAAAAAGCTAATAATTGAAGTAGTTTTTTATGATATAGTTTTTAATTACGTTTTGTTTCTTAGGTCAGTAATTAAAAACAAAGCCTCCGAAAATTTCGGAGGCTCATTTTTTTTCGTCATTTGTGTATTCGATCTTGATTTTTTCTCATCATTTGTGTTTATAGAATCAAAAACAGTATCAAATACATTCTTACAATATAATTTTCTTTCTTTTTGTTGATACAAAGATAGCAACAGCACAAAAGAAAATCATCACAAACCATGTAGATATATTTCGTATGGCTCGTAGATATTTATCTACAAAACTATTACTGATTGTTTTTTATCAGTTCTATAAGCTCCACCAGGTTTTCAATTTCAAGTTTATCAAAGATCCTTTTCTTAACCGTACTTACTGTATTTTGTTTAACGTCCAGTTTCCCGGCTATTTCCAGATTTCCCAAACCTTCAGCATACATTTCGGCAATCTGTAGTTCTCTTTCCGTTAAAACAGACAAAGGATTAATCAGATGAGGATTTTTTATCGAATTCTTCAATAACGCCTGAGTAAGCGGAGAGATGTATTCCCCAAAGTCCCTCATTTTCCGGATCGCCTGTTCTATTTCTTCCTCTTCATTCATTTTACTTAGAAAACCATCTGCTCCGGCATTTAAATATCTAAGTGAATAGGTACTTTCATCAATACCTGTAAAAATCAGGATTTTCATTTCCGGCCTTATTTTTTTGAGTTCTTCCAAGATAGAAAGGCTGTTGCCATCAGGAAAATGAGCATCAATGATAGCAATATCTATGGGGTTTGTTTTAACGGAATCCAAAAGTTGCTGCAGATTGGATGCCTGAAAAATTTCATGCTCCAACTCAAGATCTTCCAGCAAAAAAATAATACCCTGCCGTATCAGACTGTGATCGTCTGCCAGTAGAAAACGGGTGGTTGTAATATTCGGTGGATTCATGCAGTAAGATTTAGATTAACTGTAAAAATAACTGTCGTGCCTTTCCCCAGTTCGCTGGATACAGATATGTTTCCGTTATATAATTCAACAATTTCTTTACACAAACTCAATCCCAGACCTGCCCCCAAATTTTCAACATCTTCAGATAAAACTCCCTGATAATAGGGTTCAAAAATTTTTTCTATATCAGAAGGAGAAATCCCACTTCCGGAATCTTTTATTTTTGCAGTTAAAGAAACTATATTTTTATTGACCGGTTCTACCGCTAATGCAACTCTAATTTCTCCATTCTCCGTAAACTTATTCGCGTTCCCCAGAATATTCATAAAAACCTGATTGACCTTTCGGTTGTCAGAAAAAACAACAAGGTCCGGATTTATATTCTCTTCAATGATTAATGCATTATTTCTCGTTTCAATATAAGGTTCAATAGCGTTTAAAATGGATGTGATTTCGTTTTTAAGATTAAAAGCTACCGGATTCAGCTTATTTTCCACTGCCTGGTTTTTGGTATATTCTAAAATCTGATTGGCCTGAATAAGCAATGTATTGTTGGTAAAACTTATAGATTTAAGGTATTCTTTGATGTTCTTATCATCCGTTTTCTTATTAATTCTGTTAATAAAAAGATCAATTATCTTTAATGGAGATCGTAGCTCATGGCTCAGCATCCCTAAAATTCTGTTCTTAAAATTCAGGTTTTCCCTTATCTGCTTATTAGCTTCATTTAGTTTTCGTTCATAAATAAATGCTATTCTTGTTAAGAACATTATTAAAATTGAAACAATAAACATCAGAATCATCGCTCCGAATATCAGATATTTTCTGATCTGATTATTTTTTGAATTCTGTTTTTCATACTCCTTTTCAAGACTCGATTTAGATTCTTTAATGGCAGATTCATAAATATTCATCAGGCCATTGTTATACATCAGGAGATTACTGAACATTTTGTAAATTTTATCGCGGTCAGTCTTCCTGTTAGTCACGTTCACCTGAATTTTTTTCACTTCTCGTGAATAATAATTGTTCACTACATTCATGATGCTGTCAAAGTCAGATTTCATTAATGAAGACACTGGAGCTTTCCTCTGTTTCAGTGTAACCACAGTACTGTCTTTACGAACCGTTTCCTTGCCGGATATCGCATCTCCCAACCTTCCAAACAGTCCTTTCTTTTTTACAGTGTCGGTATACGTTTTGGTTTCCAAATCAAACTTATCAAAACGATATTCCGGGGTATATTTCTGTATTTTAAATGAATTATTAGGTTTAAGATTGGATTTAGTAGAAAAATTATAGGTAGAATCAATCAGCACCTTTAATTTTTTGATCTGTAACGAATCTTTTTTCTGTAATGCTAACCTATTTTTTGATTTTACATACTTATTTTCATAATAGCCAATGCTATCCAGATTTTTTCCCAGTTTATTTAATGATGTAAGGTAAGAATTTAAAAAAGTACTGTCATTACTCGTTACATATTGCTGAAGATAATCCTGTGCATTCAGAAGTTCTTTTCTGGAATTATCCGTTAATCCCTCCAATACCCGGATTTCTTTTAACTGGCCTTCAATAAAAGTCAAATTTTTCTTATGAATAAATTCATTATAAAAATATCCTGCTATTAAGAGCTGTATCAATAAAATACAAATAATAAGCGCATAATGAATTGTTTTTCTTGATTTAGAATTTAACGGTTCTACAAGCATTTTTTCCCACTGTTTTTTTGTAAAAATAAAATTAATAAAAAATCCTGTAAAGTAATTTTTTACAGGATTTTATTTATTTAAGTTTAATTTTTTTATAATGTTTTAAACTGCTCTAAAGTTCTGATGTCATTTTCAAAGAACATTCTGATGTCACTCATTTGGTAAAGAAGCATTACGATTCTTTCAATACCCATCCCGAAAGCATAACCTGAATATTTATCGGCATCAATATTTACATTTTTCAAAACGGCCGGATCTACCATTCCGCAACCCATAATTTCCAGCCAACCCGTTCCTTTTGTAATTCTGTAATCAGTTTCTGAGTTTAATCCCCAGTACACATCGATTTCAGCACTTGGTTCAGTGAATGGAAAATAAGAAGGTCTCAATCTGATCTTAGATTTTCCGAAAAGCTCTGTTGTAAAGAACTGAATGGTTTGTTTTAAATCTGCAAAACTTACATTCTCATCAATATACAACCCTTCGATCTGATGGAAAATACAGTGTGAGCGTGAAGAAACCGCTTCATTTCTGAATACCCTTCCCGGAGATAAAATTCTGATCGGCGGCTGATTTTCTTCCATATAACGGATCTGTACCGAAGAAGTATGTGTTCTCAATAAAATATCCGGATTCTGCTCGATGAAGAAAGTATCCTGCATATCCCTTGCCGGATGATATTCCGGAAGGTTTAATGCCGTAAAGTTATGCCAGTCATCTTCAATTTCCGGTCCGTCTGCAACAGCAAAACCGATAGATTTAAAGATTTCAATAATTCTGTTTTTTACCAAGTTAATTGGATGTCTTGAACCCAGGTTTAAGGGGAAAGCAGGTCTTGTCAAATCTTCTTTCTCTACAATAATAGAAGATGTGGAAGCATTTTTTAAATCCTCCAACTTTACATTAACAGCATTCTTCAGTGTATTGATCTTCTGTCCGAATTCTTTCTTCTGGTCATTCGGAACTTCTTTGAATTTTTCAAAAAAATCGTTCAGAATACCCTTTTTACCATTATACTTGATTCGGAAGTTTTCAATTTCTTCTTTTGATGTGGTACTGAAGCTGTTTACTTCAACTAGTAATTCTTCTATCTTTTCTATCATTGTTTTACCCTTTCAAAATGTTTTGCAAAAATACGATTTTTCAGCGGAATAATTTTCCTTAAACTGTTAAAAAAAATCTGCTTCTTTTCAGAGGCAGACTATAATCACTTATTTTTATTCAATAAAAATTATTTCTTTTCTAAAGCTTTTACATTGATCTGCAGTGTTACCTCATCTTTAATCACCCCATTTTCAACAGGTGTCTGAAATTTCACGCCAAATTCTTCTCGTTGTATATCTTTAGGCTCTGTTGCTATACTTACTACACCGTCTTTCACAGATACATTCGCTTTAAAGGCAATAGGTTTGGTAATTCCTTTAATCGTTAAATTACCATCCAGCAAAGTATTATAATCTCCTTCTGCTAAAGGAGTAAGCTTTGTGATTTCATAAGAAGCGGTAGGGAATTTTTCAACTTCAAAAAAATCACCGCTTTTTAGATGATCATTTAACTTTCCAAGCTGGTCTGCATCATCTTTTAAATCTACTGATGTTAAGGAATTCATATCTGCTACAAATTTCCCGCTTTCAAGCTTTCCATCTTTTATAGTAACATCTCCGCTTTCAAATTTTATAGTTCCGAAGTGACTTGTATTTTCAGATTTTAAAATTTTATATCCTTTCCATTCTACTCTGCTATTCAATGTATCCAGAATAAACTGGTGACCATCTTTAGTAGTAGCAATTTCACCACTTTCACTTGTCAATGGCTTTTCTTTGTTACAAGAAATTACGACCGCGGCAATCAGAAAAGCGGGAATTACCCATAAAAATAGCTTTTTTTTCATTTTCATAAATTTTCATTACTACAGCTAATATAATAAAAATTCTTTGCTCCTTAAACATATCATTTTATTACATTTGTGTTATGCTACTAGAAATAAACAATTTATACTTCTCACATTCAAAAGAAAAGCCTCTGTTTCAGAATCTTAATCTGCGATTTGAAGCTGGTAAAATTATTGCATTAGCAGGAGAAAGCGGATGCGGAAAATCAACGTTGTTAAGTTTGATGTACGGTCTTTTGGATTGGGAAAGCGGAGAAATTATTTTTGATGGAAAAAAGCTTTTAGGCCCAAAAGGAAACCTTGTTCCGGGGGAAGCTGAAATGAAATTTGTTGCTCAGAATTTTGATTTAATGCCTTACGCAACAGTTTCTGAGAATGTAGGAAAGTTTATTTCAAATATTAATTTGGCACAGAAAAAAGAAACCGTTACAGAACTTCTCGAGGTAGTCGGACTTTCAGAATACGCTAATGTTTTACCCAAATATTTAAGTGGGGGGCAGCAACAAAGAGTCGCCATTGCAAGGGCGCTCTCAGTATTACCTAAATTGCTGATTTTGGACGAACCTTTCAGCAATCTGGATTTTCCCAGGAAAATTGAACTTCGTGAAAAGCTCTTTTCTTATGTAAAACAGAATAAAATTTCTTTAATCATTTCCACGCATGAGCTTCAGGATATTATTCCCTGGCTGGATCAGATTATTGTGCTCCAAAACGGGAGGTTAATCCAAAATGATAATCCGGAGGAAACATTTAAAAGTCCTTACAATCCTTATGTAGCGAAACTTTTTGGAGAAGTAAATATTTTCAACGAAACAGAAATCGCAGATTTTAATCTTAGAAAATTCTCTTATTACCCGAAGGAAATAGGTATTTCTGAAAATGGTATGGAAGCAGAAGTTTTGGAAAGCAGATTTGCAGGAAATTATTACTGGAATAAAATAAGAGCAAAAAATAAAGAGATTATTCTGTATACAGATGAAAAATTAAATGACTCTGTCAATATTTTGTTTATCTAGAGGAAGTCATCCTGCGCACAACCTTCACATTTCCTTATACTTATACTGTTAAAATTTTAATAAAAAAATACAAACATAAGAATTGAATTTAAACTTTTCTTACATTTGTATTTCCACAGCATAAGGAAATTTTTGGTTAATTCTCTTTCTGCCTCCTAAGACAAAATTAGCAGTCCTGCAACGAGTCTTTGAAAGATTACCCTATCCAATTCTTTCCTTTTTTTATGCCTTCTTCACAAATTCTGATTTCAAAGCCATTGCTCCGAAACCATCAATTTTACAGTCAATATTATGATCGCTGTCTGGTCTTAAACGGATATTCTTAACTTTTGTTCCGGCTTTTACAGGTTTTGGAGCTCCTTTTACCGGAAGATCTTTCATTACGATCACTGAATCTCCGTTTTGCAGTTCATTACCATTAATATCCAGAATTTTATCATCATTTCCGGCTTCTGCAGGATCCCATTCGTGGAAACACTGGC
>Ga0308157_10002933_pt1 | contig 26287 bp, 19 predicted proteins | sample PhyBR1_FD_201035 | JGI IMG/M metagenome (GOLD analysis project Ga0308157, IMG submission 201035) | Phyllosphere microbial communities from UC Gill Tract Community Farm, Albany, California, United States - DLSLB.R1 | ecosystem: Host-associated > Plants > Phyllosphere > Unclassified | place: USA...
CCACGTCGGGCCGGAGTTGGGCCACGGCCGCGTAGGCTTCGGCCGCCGTGGTAGCCGTGCCCACGACCGCGATGGTGGGCAGCGGGGCCAGCAGCATCTGCAAGCCCGCCAGCAGCATGCGGTGGTCGTCTACGAGCAGCACTTTTATCTTCTCCATGGGCAATGATAGGCAAGTAAACGTAACCGCTCCCCACTTCGCCGCAGGCTAACGGGCTGTGCTGCCAACCCACTCACGGGGTGGCTAGGTGGTTCGCGCCGGCAGGTTCCACCCGCAGCTCGATGCTGACGGTGGTGCCGTGGCCGGGACGCGACTGCACATCGAGCGTGCCGCCTAGGTACTGCACCCGCGCCTGCACACTGCGCAACCCCACCCCCGCGCGGGGCGCGGTCGGGTCGAAGCCGTCGCCATCGTCCTCCACCACGAGCTGCACCTCGGGGCCGTGGCGCATTAGCTGCACCAGCACCTGCTGGGCGTGGGCGTGGCGGCGGGCGTTGGCCAGCAGCTCCTGCACCAGGCGGTACACCTCCACTTCCAGCGCCGGGGCTAGGCGCTCGTCGAGGCCGTAGAGCTGCACCAGCACCTGCGGCCCTTCAGCCAGGGGGCGGGCGGCGGCCAAGTCGTGCAGCGCCTGGCTTAGGCCAAAGGCCAGCAGGGCCTCGGGCATGAGGTTGCGGGCCACCTGCCGCAGCTCGCCGATGGTGTTATCGAGCTGCGCTACAGCCTGGGTCAGCAGCTGGGCGGGTTCGGGGGGCAGGTGGCGGTGCTGGCCGGCTGCGGCCAGGTAGAGGCGCACGGTGGCCAGCAGGCCACCCAGGCCGTCGTGCAGGTCGCGGGCCAGGCGGCGACGCTCAGTTTCCTGCCCGTGCAGCATGGCTTGGGCCGCTTGCTGGGCCTGGGCCTGGGCTTGCTGCTGGGCGGCTAGGCGCCGGCGGTGCCGCCACAACGCTAGCCCTAGGGCCCCGGCGCCGAGCACCGCCAGCAGTAGCGCCAGGTACAGCGCGCTCAACTGGCGCTGCTGGCGCAGGGCCTGCTGCTGCGTGGCCTGGGCCTGTCGCAACGTGCGCAGCTGCTGGGTCTGCTCGCGGGTGCGAAAGCGGGTTTCGAGCTGGTTTATCTGGCGGCGGGCTGCCGCGCTGGCCAGCGTGTCGAGCACCTGGCGGCTGCGGCGGTAGTAGTGCAGCGCCGCTAGGCCCTGGCCGGCTTGCTCCTCCACCTGAGACAGGGCTTGCAGCACGTTGGCGAGCGGCGCCGGGTCGCCGCGCTGCTCGGTCAGGGCCAGGCTTTGCAAGAGCCGGGCGCGGGCGCCGGGCAGGTCGCCGGCCTGCTGGTCGAGTTGGCCCAAGCCCAGCAGCAGCTGGGCCTGGTAGCCGGCGGCACCCTTGCGGGTGGCACAGCCTAGGGCCTGCCCAAACGCCTGCCGCGCGGCGGCCGCCTGCTGCCGGTGCAGGTAGTACTGGCCCAGCGTGCCGTAGTACTCGCCGGCGTAGAGGCTGGCCGGGTGCACCAGCGGGCGAGCGGCGGCCAGCGCTTGGCCGGCGCTGTCGGGGTGCGCGTTTTGCAGGTGCAGGGCCGCTAGCTGCAAGTACACGGGCAGCAGCTCGGGCACGGGACCGGTGCGCGGGCGCAGGGCGGCCGCCCGCCGCCAGTAGCCGGCCGCCCGGGTGGGCTGCCCCAGCACCAGTAGGCAGTTGCCTAGGTTGGCGTACACGGTCAGTAGGGTGGCCGCTTGCGCCGGTTCCTCCGAGGTGAGGTAGGTTGTAGCGGCGAGGTAGTGGGTCACGGCCGCGGGGTAGTGCCCCTGGTGGTCGGCGGCGCTACCTAGGTTGTTGGCAATGCTGGCCAGCAGCCGTGCCAGCCGGGCACCGGGCTGGCGGTGATACAGCGGCTGGGCCACGGCCCAGGCTTGCTCGCCGTAGTGCTGGGCGCGCCCCTGGTCACCCCGAATGAGGGCCAATGCACTGATTTGCAGCCAGCCGTGGGCTTGCCCGTAGCCGTAGCCCGCGGCCGTACTCAGCGCCAGCGCCTGCCGGGCCAGCTGCCCGGCGCGGGCCGTGTCGGTGGCGGCTAGTGCGGCCGACTGCCGGAGCGCCTCCTTGGCGCGGGTGGTGTCGGCGGGCACACCTAGGGGACCCGCCCCGGCGGGCCCACCGCTGGCCAGCGCCAGCAGGAGCAGCCACCGCCCTGGGGCGCGGCGGCGTGGGTGGCCGTGACAGATAAGCGAGTGCACAAGACTCATGGCTGGTAAACTTGGGCAGGAAACCCCCAAAAACCAGGGCCCGAGCGCAAACTACTGGTTTCTGGGTAGGCTAAAATCCCCTTTTTCGGCGATTGCCGGGGGTAGGGTCAGTGGGCACCTTTGCATCAGGTATTCCGCTCTTTTTCCACTGCCTGCCAGTTAGCAGACACGCTGCCTAGCTGATGCCCGCGCTGCGCCTGGCCGGGCGGTCCGCTTGCCGCCAAAATGCTGGCCCCGGCCCCGATTAGCGCCTGGCCCAGCCTCACTTTTACCCCTTGGCCGGTGGGCCGCTGCCCGCTGCCCGCTGCCTTGCGTGCGGGGCTACCCTGCTCGGCGGCCGGCGGCGATTTGGGTTGCTTTTCCCTTCTTTTGTCTTATGCCTCGCCTGTCTCGCGTTTGTCTGTCTTGTCTGATAACCTTGCCCTTGCTGCTAGGCGGCTGCGCCGTTTCGTCAGTTTCCGCCCTGCTGCCGCCCACCTCCCCCAATCCATTTGAGGAGGCGCCCGGCACCCAGTGGGTACTGCCGCAGGCGGTGGCTAGGCGGGCCGATACCCCGCCGAGCTTTGGCCCCTACCAAGTCAGCGATTTGCACCGCGGCTGGCTGAGCACGCGCACCGAACTGCACCAGGCCCTACCCCCTACTACCAACGTAACCGTGCTGGATATGCTGCGCCGCCCCTACCTAGAGCGCACGCGCGCCAGCCGGGGGCGCAGCCACTACCACTTTGCCGACGACCAGGGCCACGCGGCCGATATCTTCACCACCACCGAGTCGCTCTCGCGTGAGCAGATGCTTTCCCCAACGCTCGGCGTGGGGCCGCCGGCGGCCGAACAATTTTCGGCCATTGTGGTGGGCGCGCAGGTCGAGCAGAGTGCCGCCTGGTACCTGGAGCTGCCCGCGCCGCGCCAGCCGCTGCGGCCCGCCGACCCCACCGCCGTGGCGGGCCGGGTGGGCGACGATACCCGCGTGCTGCTGACGCTCCAGCGCCTGCCACACCCGCCCCTGACGTTGCGCACCGGCCGCCGCGTGCCGTGGCCGGCGCCCGGCCAGCCCGGCGGCATCGCGGTGCTGTATCAGCAGCAGCGCATCGGCTATATTGACTACGCCACGGCCCAGCCCAGCGTGTGGCTGCGCACCGACCTGCCCGCCGACCTGCGCTTCCTGACGGCCGCCTGCCTGAGCGCCGTGCTGCTGCGCAGCGGCTGGTAGCGCGCCGCTAGGGTCGGTTGCTAGTTGCTTGCCGCTAGCCAGACCCGGCACCTAGGGTAAGAATTCAACCTAGCTGGGGAGTAGTGGCACATTGCTACTCATTCTCTAGGTAAAGCTATTTATCTTACAGTAAATCATTATTTTAATTGCCATATTTTTTTCTCAAAAACTATGAAACAGCTTTTTGTAATGGCCACGCTGGCCCTGGCCGCTAGCGGCGCGGCCCAGGCCCAACGCGTGCGGCTTGGCCTAAAGGGCGGCCCCTCGTACACCACCGTGGTGGGCCAACACGTGGCCGGGGCTGCCTCCAAGTGGGGCTTCCACGGTGGGGTGCTCGTCAACGTCAAGCTCAGCGACCAGTTGTCGCTGCAGCCCGAAGTGCTCTACTCCCAGAAAGGCACCAAGGGTGCCGCCGATAGCAACCGCATCAACCTGAATTACGTCGACCTGCCAGTGCTGCTGCGGGTTGCCACCGGCCTCGGGGGATTATTTATCGAAGTCGGCCCGCAGCTCGGCTACCTGGCCGGGTCGGATGCCAGTATCGGCTCGCGGACGCCGCTGGCGCGCGTCACCGCCGACTTTGCCGGTAGCTACCCCCCCTTCGACCTAGGCTACGCCACGGGCTTCGGCTATCAATTGGCCAACGGGCTTGGCCTGGGCCTGCGCTACAATGGGGGCTTTACGCACGTGCTCAAAGGGGCCACGGCCGACGATACGGCCCGTAATAGTGCGTTTCAGCTGTATCTATCGGCGCTGGTGGGCCATGGCCAGTAAGTACCTGCTCGCGGTAGTTCCCGCCTAGGCTGAGCAAGGGGGAAACGCAGCCCTCCAGCAACCTAGGGCACACTTGGTGGCCAAGGCAGTAAATGGCCGAATGAGAGCAGCTTGACATGTGTAAGCCTTCCTTAAAAAAGAGTGCCTCAAGCCAGTAGTTAGCTGCCTTATAACTCTACAACGTGCACGCCTGGCGTGATACTTTTCTGGGGGGCTATCTTTCCCTCCCCCAGGCACCGGTAGGGGGCTAGCCTAAAAGCAACTTGCCCTACCGCTCGCATATTCTATTCCTTCTACTTCCTGTTCCATGCGCTACGCTCTCGCCACTGCCCTGCTGCTGACAGCCACCCTGCTGAGCTGCCAAAAAAAGGATGACCCTATCGTCTCTGCGCCCACCTATCTCGTCAGTACGCTGGCTGGCACCGGGAGTACTGGCCGCGTCGATGGGCCGGGCAGCACGGCTACTTTCGCCGGGCCGGGCCAGGTAGCCCTCGACGCGCAGGGCAATCTCTACGTGGCCGACACTGACAACCACTGCATCCGCAAAGTGACGCCGGCCGGGGTGGTCAGTACGCTGGCTGGCCGCGGCACCGCCGGCTACCTGGACGGGCCCGCCGCCACCGCCGCCTTCAACGCGCCCACCGGGGTAGCCGTGGACGGGCAGGGCACGGTGTACGTGGCCGACAGCCACAACAACTGCATCCGCGCCATTAGCCCGGCCGGGCTGGTGAGCACCTGGGCCGGCACGACCGCCCCCGGCTTGCAGGATGGCCCCGCCACCACGGCCCGGTTTTGGGCGCCGACGGGCCTAGCCTGCGACCAACAGGGCACGCTCTACGTGGCCGACACGCGCAACGAGCGTATCCGCCAGATTACGGCCCAGGGCGTGGTGAGCACGCTGGCTGGCAGCGGCCCCCCGGACGTACAATCCGTGCCCGATAACTTCGCCGACGGCCCGGCGGCGGCGGCCCTTTTTTACTACCCCTACGGCGTGGCAGTAGATGCGCGCGGCACCGTGTACGTAGCTGACTACCAAAACAACCGCGTGCGCAAAATCGCGGCGGGCACGGTGAGCACCGTGGCCGGTAGCACCGGGGGCTACGCCGAGGGAGCCGGCAGCCAGGCCAAGCTCTATCTGCCGACCAGCTTGGCCGTAGATGCGAGCGGCGTGCTCTACGTGGCGGACTGGGGCAACGGGTGTCTGCGCCGCATCGAGCCCAGCGGCCAGGTGAGCCTGCTGGCGGGCAATCCGCGCACGCTGGGCTACGCCGATGGGCCCGCGGTCACTTCGCTCTTCAGTCGCAGCGTAGGCCTCGCCGTGCTGCCCTCGGGCGCGGTGCTCTACGTGGCCGACTCCAACAACCGGCGCATCCGCCAACTTACTCGGCAGTAGGGGCCGGCCGGCCGCTTTGGGCATAGACGGCGCAGCTAAACCAGTGCGAGCTGCTGCGTCAGGCCGCCAATAACCTCCCCATCGCGTGGAAACGCTTACTGGATAAGGTAGCCCGCTAGCAGGAAGCTGCTTATTGCTAGCAGCAAGCGGTACACTAGCGATTGGGCGAACTAGCAAGCTAACCTTCAACCAGCGTGGGCCTTTCGGTAGACCTACCCGACACTGCTAGGTTTGTCACATTATATAAACGGCCGTGGCTGTTGCAGAACTCTCCAACTCGCTTGAAAACAGGAGCTATCTAGCTTATAGGCGCGCAGAAAGCCGCTTGGTAGTTGCTTTTTTGGGTTGGGTTGGCTGCTAGTGGCAAAGTGCAATGCCCTAAACAGAGTTCTGCATCTACAGCATATAAAAGGGTATAATTAGGCCTGCTTAACGTCCGAAGTCAGGTGTGCCTTTTCCTCTTCCTTCTCTAAATCGCGCGGGGCATAGCCATACGAATTTTTCGGGTCTTTGCCGGCTCGCCACAGTACCCACAGGCTCACCACTATTGCCGGCAAGCTGAGAAGCTGGCTCTGGTTGAACAAGTTATCTTTCTCGAATGCTACCTGGGCTTCTTTCAGGAATTAGCTTAGGAAGCGCTACTAGGTGAACAGTTAGGGTGGTCTAGCCACAGCGGACAGTGAGCTAAGGTAGGTGCTGAAGCAGGTCGCTCTCAAATTGGTAGGGCGAGCGGTAGCCCAGGGCGGAGTAGCGGCGGTCGGTCGAGGTTAAAATAGACGTCGAGGTAGTAGGCCACTTCCAGCCGGGCTTTTTCCAAGCTGGCAAAGGCCCCGCCCTGGGGCAGCAACTCGGTTTTGAGCGTACTCCACCCCGCCTCCGCTTGGGCGTTGTCGTAGGGGTTGCCCGGCCGGGCATAGTGACGTAGGCACCAGCCGCTTCGATGCGCTGGCGGCAGGCCAGGCTGGTTTACTGACTGCCGCGGTCGGCGTGGATAATCAGACCCGGCGCGGGCTTAGCGTTAGGAACTGCTCCAGGGCCGTGACTACCAGTTCGGTGGGCATCTGCGCGGCCAGTTGCCAGCCCGCCCCCGTCGTGAGCAGGCATCGCGCCACGGGGCTATACAGGTACCCGACCACCCCAAGCTAATTCAATGATTAAGTGCTACCAACTGCCAGCGCCCGTGCTGAAGCTGAAGCTTGCTCACGGAGGCGTAGTCTATTTGCAGCTGAAAAGCATTGCACAGGGGGATTTCCAGACAGTGGCACACCAGCGCCCGAATGGTGCCCCCGTGCGTGAAAACCAGCGTGGGCTCCTCCACGGCGGTGGCCGTTAGGTCGGTTAAAAAAGCGGCGGCCCGCTGCTGCACGGCCCCGAACGTTTCGCCGCTGGGTGGCGCGAGTGTGACGTAGTCGGCCATCCAGGGCTCGGTTTCGGTGGGAGGCAGGTCTTGCCACAAGCGGTTTTCCCAGGTGCCAAAGTGCATTTCGCGCAGGCGCTCATCCGGCGTTATCTCCGTGGCCACGGTTTGGGCTAGCGCCAGGCAGCGCTGGGCGGGGCTGCTGAAAACTTGGTAGGGCGGGGGCGGCAGCTTGGTGCGCAGCTGGGCGGCTTCGGCGGCAAAGGTGTCGGCGAGCGGCACGTCGTAGTGGCCGTAGCAAATGCCGGGAGCCTGCACGGCCGTGTGGCGAATCAAATAAATTTCCATGCAAAACCAGCTAATAAAGAAAGGTAGCAGCTCACCTCTGCCACTTGCTGGATGGCCCCCAGGCAGTCGCCGGTGTAGCCGCCAATCCAACGCTGAAAGTAGCGGGCTAGGGTAGTTTTGGCCACCGCCAGCGGGACTACCAGCAGCAGCACGGCGGGGCGATGCAGCCACGTGGCGTAGCCGAATAGCGGTAGAGCACCTAGCAGCAGACCGGCGGCCAGCTCGCCCGGCCGCATCTTTTTAGCAACGGGCTTCGCCTTGCCAGCTTCGTTGGCGCGGGCGTAGCGGTGGCTGAAAATGCAGGTGAGCGCCGTGGCCCGGCTCAGCGGGTGGGCTAGCAGCAGGGCGGGAGCCACGGCCGCCGCCGGCAGCCCGCGCAAGGCCAGAAACTTACCCGCCAGCAGCAGCCCCAGGCCAGCGGCGCCGTAGGTGCCCAGGCGGCTATCTTTCATAATAGCCAGTATCTTATCCTGGGTCCAGCCGCCGCCGAAGCCATCGCACACATCAGCAAAGCCGTCTTCGTGAAAGGCGCCCGTGAGCAGGATGCTGGCCACCATACTCAGCAGCAGCGCCACGTCGTCGTTATGAAACAGCCAGCGCGCGCCCATGAAAACGCCAGCCGCCACGCCCCCCACCAGCCACCCCACGAGCGGAAAATACACCGTGGCCTGGTTGAGCAACTCCTCAGAATAGCCCACCCAGGCGGGCACCGGCAGGCGGGTGTAAAACTGCACCGCCAGCAGCAGCAAACGTACGTGTGTGCGCATGCAATCCATGAAAAAAGCCTAGGTACTCGAATCGTCGCTGACGCCCGCGCTCTCGAACGACGCCATTTCATTCAGAAAGCTGACGGCGGCCTGCACCAGCGGGTAAGCCAGGGCGCAGCCCGTGCCTTCGCCCAGCCGCATGCCGAGGTGCAGCAGCGGCTGCCCGCCCAACTCGGCGAGCAGCAGGCGGTGCCCCTGCTCGCCCGACTCGTGGCAGAACACGCAGTAGGCAAGCACGGCCGGGGCTAGCCGGGCCGCCACCAGCAGCGCCGCCGAGGCAATAAAGCCGTCGATGAGCAGCAGCAGCCGCAGCTCGGCGGCGCGCAGCAGGGCCCCGCAGAGCTGCGCTATTTCAAAGCCGCCGAAGGTGGCCAGCACGGCCAGCGGGTCGGCGGGGTTTAGCGCGGGGTGCGCCGCCACCGCCCGCGTGAGGGTGGCCAGCTTGCGCGCTACGCCCGCGGCATCGAGGCCGGTGCCGCGCCCCACGCACTCGGCTAGCGGCCGGCCCGTGAGCAGGTGCATGAGCACGGCGGCCGATGCGGTGTTGCCGATGCCCATCTCGCCCAGGCCCACTACGTTGCAGCCAGCGGCGCGTAGCTCATCGACCAGCCGGGCGCCGCGCGCCAGGGCGTCGGTGCACTGGGCAGCGGTCATGGCCGGGGCGTGGGCGAAGTTTTGGGTGCCTTCGGCAATTTTTTCGTTGCGCACGGCCGGCAGGTCGGCAAAGCTGCCGCGCACCCCGGCATCCACGATGGTGAGGGCCAGGCCATTCTGGCGGCAGAAAACGTTGATGGCTGCCCCGCCGCTGGCAAAGTTGCGCACCATCTGGTGCGTCACTTCGGGCGGGTACTGGCTCACGCCAGCCTGCGCGATGCCGTGGTCGGCGGCGAAAACCAGCACGTGCGGCCGGCGTAGCGCGGGCGTGAGGGTTTGCTGCACCAGGGCCACTCGCTGGGCCAGGCTTTCGAGCTGGCCCAGGGCGCCGAGCGGTTTGGTTTTGGTGTCGATTTTGTGCGCGATAGCCGCCGCTAGGGCCGGGTCAGGAGCCAGAATGTTCCAAGTCATCAGGCCGTGGGTTCAGTAGGAGGAGTGGGCTCGTCGGCTTTCTTAAAGCGCTTGTAGAGAAATAATTGCCATTTCTCTTCGGCTACGCCAGCCTGGTCCATCTCGGCGCGGGCCAGGGTGAAGAACAGGTCCGACAGGCGGTTGATGTAGGCCGGAATGGCGGCATCGACGGTGTCGGTGGCTAGCAGGCTTACCAGCCGGCGCTCGCCGCGGCGCATCTGGGTGCGCACCACGTGGCACAGGGCCGAAACTTCGTTGCCGCCGGGCAGCAGGAAGTAATCGGAAGCCGTCGTCATCTGGCCTTCCAGCTCATCAATCCACGCCTCGCAAAATTGCGCGCCATCGACAGGCATCGGATTAGTATTCACCTTTTTGGCGTCCGAAGGCCGCGCCAGGTGCGACATCATGTCCATCAAGTCCTTCTGAATTTTGTGGAGCTTGGGTTGCCAGGCGTGGTCATTGCCGAGCTTCACGCGCAGCAGGCCCAGGGTCGAGTTAACCTCGTCAAACGTGCCGACGCACTCTACGCGCACGTCGTCTTTGGGCACGCGCGAGCCGCCGAAGAGGCCGGTGGTGCCGGTATCGCCTTTCTTGGTGTAGATTTTCATAAGAGTATTGTTTGTAAAATGTGCTGTTCTGGCGTGGGGGGCCACGTTCACTTCACCACCAGCGGCAGGCCCGACACCATAAAAATGGCGCGGTGGGCCCGCTGAGCGATGTGCTGATTGAGCCAGCCCTGGAGGTCGGCGAACTTACGGCCGGCCTCGGTGGGTGCGTGCAGGCCCATGCCGATTTCGTTGGAAATAACCAGCAGCGTGCAGTCTTGCGTGAGCAGTTTATCAAACTCCGCCTTGGCCTGCTGCAAGGTCAGTTCTACGTCGTACTGCGCATCGGTGAAGAAGTTGGTGAGCCAGAGCGTCACGCAGTCCAGCACCACGGTGCGGCCCGTGAGGGCGAGGCGACTCAGGTATTTTTCCTCTTCCAGGGTGGTCCAGCGGGCATCGCGGTCGGCCACGTGCCGGGCAATGCGCGCGCGGTGGTCGTCGTCCCAGGGCCGCGAGGTGGCCAGGTACACCGGCCGCTCGCTCAGCTGCAAGGCCAGGTCCTGGGCGTAGCGGCTTTTGCCCGAGCGCTGCCCGCCGGAGATATAGTAAAGCATCGCTTGAAGGGGGGGGATACTAGATTGATAGATATGCTATTACCCTAGCTGATTAAAATCATTGCGAAGCGCTTGAAGCAGCGCGCCAATAGTGGAATGCGCCCGCGCGGCTTGGCCCGGCAGCTGGCTTAGCCACAAGCCAGCACCAGTCTCAGCAGGCACGGTGACGCACCCGGCCGCGGGGCCAGCGGTGGGCACGAAGCCCGCCCGCAGCAGTGCCCGGCGCGTCCAGAAGGCGGCGGGGCCATCGCCGAGCAGCTGCACCGGCGGGCCAGTGGGCGCGTGCAGCTCAAAGGTGCCGGTAGCGATATCGAAGGCCAGGCCCTCACGCTGAAACGCCGCCGCAAACGCCCCACTGAGCACCAGGTCTTCGGGCGGGCCGGCCAGCAGCTCGCCGGTGGCGGGCAGCAGCCACACCCGGTCGGCCGCTTGCAAGGCCAGGTCCAGCTCGTGGGTAGAAAGCAGGATGGCTTTGCCCAGCGTGCGCGCCAGCTGGTGCAGCAGGCGCAGCAGGGCCACGCGGTTGGGCAGGTCGAGGTGGGCGGTGGGCTCGTCGAGTACCAGCAGCGGCGTGTCCTGGGCCAGAGCGCGGGCCAGCAGCACTTTCTGGCGCTCGCCGTCGCTGAGTTCGCCCACCGGGCGGGGGGCAAACTGCGCGGTGCCGGTGGCCGCCAGCGCCGCCTGCACCTGCGCGTGGTCGTGGGCCGCGAGGCCGCCCAGCCAGCCGGTGTGCGGGTGCCGGCCCAGGCTCACCACTTCCTGCACGGTGAGGTGGCTAGCCTCGATGCGCTCGGTGAGCACGATGCTGAGCTGGCGGGCGCGGGCCTCGGGACTAAGGCTAGCCAGGGGCACGCCACCTATGGCGAGGGAGCCGCCCAGCGGAGCCTGCATCCCGGCCAGCGTACGCAGCAGCGTCGATTTGCCGGCCCCGTTGGGGCCTAGCAGGCACACCAGTTCGCCGGGCCACAGCGTTAGCTGGAGCGGGCCGGCTACCAGGCGGGGCACTTTTTTGCGCACGGTGTAGCCCAAGGTCAGGTTCTCCGCCGTCAGTATCGGTGCCGCAGCGGGGGGTGGGGCTAGGCTCATGCGGCAGCGCGGATAGGGCGGCGCAGCACAACCCACAGCACCACGGGTGCGCCGAGTAGCGAGGTGACGACGTTGATGGGCAAGGTTATCTGGCTGCCGGGTAGCTGGGCCAGGCAGTCGCAGGCCAGCACCAGGGCCGCACCCAGCAGGCAGGCGCCGGGCAGCAAAATTCGGTGGTCGGCCGTGCCCAGCAGGGCACGGGTGAGGTGCGGCACGGCAATGCCCACAAACCCAATCGGCCCGCAAAAGGCCGTGACGCCACCAGCCAATAAGCTCGTGCTGAGAATAATAAGCGTGCGCGAGCGGCGCACCCGCAGCCCCAGGCTGCGGGCGTAGTTCTCGCCCAGCAGCAGGGCATTCAGCGGTTTGGCCGAGGCCAGGGCTAGCCCGAGGCCCAGCGCCACTACCGTGGCCAGCACCGCCAGGTGCGGCCCCGTGACGCCGCCCAGCGCCCCAAACGTCCAAAGCAAATAGTCCTGAATCTGCTCGGGGGCGCTGAAATACTGCCACAGGCTGACGATGGCGCCGGTCACGCTAGCCACCATCAGGCCCACGATGAGCAGCACCACGTTGTCGCGCAGCCGCGCCGCCAGCGCCAGCACGAGGGCCATCACCGAGGCCGCGCCGGCCGTGGCCGCCAGCACCAGCGCCCAGCTGCCGGCTAGCCCCAGCTGCCGCACGGCCAGGGCGCTAGCCCCGCCGCCGCCCGTCAGCATCACCAGGGCCACGCCCAGCCCCGCGCCCGCCGTGAGGCCCAGCGCCGACGGCCCGGCCAGCGGGTTGCGAAAAAGCGTTTGCATCTGCAAGCCGCTCACTCCCAGGCCACTGCCCACGGCCAGCGCCGTCAGCGCTTTGGGCAGCCGAATCTGGTGCACGATGAAGGCGGTGGCCGTGTCGGCCGCGGCGCCGTGGCCCAGCAGGTGGCGCGCCACCGTTAGCACCGGAATGCGCACCGGCCCCAGCGCCACGTCGAGCACGAAGGCTAGCACCACTAGCACTACTAGCCCCAACAGTCCCTGGGTTAGCCGTGGGCGGCGCGCAGTAGGGCTTTGCGGCTCAGCACCGAGGGTAGGGGGAGCCGGATTCATCGCAGTGGTTGATAATAACGCAGCGTCCAGGTGGGCAGCAGCTCGGGGTGCAGGATGCGGAGCAAATCGGCCAGAATAAGGTCGGGATGCATTGCGCCCGACTCCCAGTAGTCGTTGGAGCCTTGGGCGTTGGTGCGCAGGTTGTTGTTGAAAACTCGGTTAGTCCTTACAGGTGCGAAGGCGGCGTAGCGCGCATCCTGCGCCAGCAGGGCGGCTCTGGTGGTGAGCGAGCCGGTTTGCAGCCAATAATCAGCCCCTAGGGCTACCGGGGCCACGGCTTCAAACGACAGCGCCAAGCTGCCGCTGGGCGCCTTGGTGCGGTCCCAGTGGTAGGTGGCGCCCGCGTCGCGTAAGAACTGGGCCATGTAGCTGTCGGTATCGGGCACGTACCACACGTCCTTGAAGGGCAGGCCCACGACCACGCTGGGCTTTTTGGCGGCCTGGTGGCCTAGGGCAGCCAGGCGCTGGTACTCGCGGGCCACCGCGTCGAATTTTTGGTTGACCACGGCCTCCTTGTTGAGGAGCGCGGCCAGCACTTTTACCCACTCGGCCCGGGCCAGGGGCGTAGTTTCGACCCACTCCGAATTGATGAGCACCGGCACGCCGGCGGCGCGCAGGGTCTGGAAATGGTCGACGCCCTCGCCGGGCCAGCCGGTGGTCATGACCAGGTCGGGGTGGTGGGCTACCAGCAGCTCGTTGTTCAGCTCTTTGCCCTGGCCTACCTCGTACACCTGGCCCGCCGCAATGCGCTGCCGCACCCGCGGGGCCGACACGTACTTGAAGCTGCCCACGCCCACCACCAGGTCGGCGGCCCCCAGAAAGTCGGCCAGCGCCACGTGCATCGACGACAAGCCCACCAAGCTGCGCAGCGGCGTTTCGATAACCTGCGCATCGGGGTAGCCCACCGGGCGCGCGGCGCCGCGCGGCACCAGCAGGTAGCGCACCACGTTGGCTTGCGGCGCGAAGGGATTTTGAATACTGATTACCTTGTAGTTGCCTGCGTAGGCGAGGCGGAAGCCCTTGGCATACTGCACCGTGGTGCGGCCGGGGGCGGCCGCTTGGCCAAGGCGAGTAGGGCGAGCGGGCGCGCCAGGTGGCGCTACCCTGGCTTGGCCCCAGCCCACCAGGTGGCTAGCCAGTAGCAGGCTCAGCAGCCAGCCGCTGGGCCGGCGCAAAAAAGGAAAAGCTGCGCCCCCGGCACGGCCGGGGGAAGGCGAGATGTTGGGCATGGTACAGCGCGCTTTTCTACCGAAAGCGGGGGTGAAGCAAGCAACGGCAGGTCTTCTGACTTCCCCCGGCCGATGGCCTTCCCATTCCCGAGGGGAACAGTGGCGCCACGTATCGGCCGGTTGGCAACTGGGGTTACAGCAGCGGCGACTGTGCCGGACTCGCACCGGCTTCCCTTTTAAAGCCGCCCCGCACCGCGGAAGCGACTACCCTTGCTCGGCCGTAAAGGTAGCACGGCCCAGCCCTGGCTTGCCCCTCGCCCCCAGGGCCGCCTGCACAAACGCCACCCGCGCCGCCACCGTGGTCCGCGGTAGCACGCACACGTCAAAGCCCAGCGCCGCGTAGGTGGCGTGCAGCACCTCGTAGAGGGCCGCCGCTTCGGCCGGCGTTTGCCAGCGCTCGGGGTCGTTGACGTAGATGTCGGGCCAGGGTGGGGCCAGAAAAGCGAGTCGTTGGTAGGGATAATCGGCCACGGCGCGGTAGTAGGCCGGGGCCACCGGCAAGCCCGCCGCCGTGAGATAAGCAATGAGGTCGGGCAGGCCGCGGTCGAAAAACGTGAGGCCGCCGCGCTGGCTAGCCGCCGTGTGCTGCGCCACCATGCGCCCGCGCGCCAGCTCGGCAAAGCCACTTAGGTCGTGCCACGGCACTAGCACACTGCCTAGCGCCACCTGCTCCTGGATGAGCTGCCGCGATACCTCCGGCACCACCGCAAAGCCCGCCGCCGCCAAGGCCGCCAGCAGCGTAGTTTTGCCGGCCCCAGGGCCGCCCGAAATCAAGTAAAGAGCCATAGTAGTTGGGTTGCCAGCGGCAGCCTAATGCAACGCCTCACCCCTAGCCCCCTCCGAAAAGGAGAGGGGAAACCAGTCCGCAGTACTAGCTTTTGAAAATAGAGGACTAGGACTAAAGGCTAGTCCCCCTCTCCTTTTCGGAGAGGGGCTAGGGGTGAGGCGTTACGCCTAATCTGCCGTTTTATCGCCCCCAAAACTACCCCGCCGTGCCCGACTACCCCATTCGCAAGCCCCAATTCCTCTTGGCCGCGCCCAGCAGCGGCAGCGGCAAAACCACCCTCACGCTGGGGTTGCTGCGGGCGCTGGCCCGGCGCGGCCTGGCGGTGCAGCCCTTCAAGTGCGGCCCCGATTACCTCGACACCCACCACCACAGCCAGGCGGCCGGCCGGCCCAGCCTCAACCTCGATTTGTTTATGGCTAGCCCGGCGCACGCCCAGGCTACCTATGCCCGCTACACCCACGCCGCCGACGTGGCCGTGGTCGAAGGCGTGATGGGCCTCTTCGACGGGGCCGACCGCATGCAGGGCAGCAGCGCCGCCGTAGCCGAGCTGCTCGGCTTGCCCATTATTCTGGTTATCAATGCCAAGGCGATGGCCTATTCGGTGGCTCCGCTGCTGTTTGGCTTCAAGCATTTCTATCCCGGCATCCGGTTGGTGGGCGCCATTTTCAACTTCGTGAACACGGCCTCGCACTACCAGTTTCTCCAGGAAGCCTGCGCCGACGTGGGCGTGGAAGCCCTGGGCTACCTGCCCAGCCGGCCCGCGTTTGCCATCCCGTCGCGCCACCTGGGGCTCTCCATCGCGGCCGAGGTGCAGCAAGAAGCCGTGGTAGAGGCCCTGGCCGACCTGCTCCCCCAAACCGTGGACCTAGACCGGCTGCTGGCCCTCACCAGCCAGGCCGCGCCGGCGCGTAGTCCTGCTCTTATTAACGTAGCGCCGCCCGCCCGGGCCGCCCGCCCCCGCATCGCCGTGGCGCGCGATGCCGCCTTCACCTTTACGTACCTGCAAAACTTGCAGGTGCTGGCCGAAGTAGGCGAGGTCACGTATTTCAGCCCCCTGGCCGATGCCGCGCTGCCACCCGATACCGAGTTGCTGTACCTGCCCGGCGGCTACCCCGAGCTATTCGCTGCCGCCCTGAGCCAGAATACCACCATGCGCGCCAGCCTGGCGGCCTACTGCGCCGCGGGCGGCGCCACCTACGCCGAGTGCGGCGGCCTCATGTACCTCGGGCAGCAGATTATAGATGCCCAAGGGCTAGCTTTCCCGATGGTAGGCGCCCTGGCCTGCGACACCTCCATGGCCGCCGCCAAGCTGACGCTAGGCTACCGCACAGTGGAATGGAACGGCTTGACGCTCAAAGGCCATGAGTTTCACTACTCGCAGCTAGCCGACCACGGCCTCCCGCCCGCGCCGGCGCGCATCACCAGCGCCAAGGGCGTGCCCGTGCCCGTGCAGCTGTACCGCCAGGGCAAGGTGCTGGCCTCCTACGTACACTTGTATTGGGGTGATAATAAGAATTTTGTGAAAGAGTTGTTGGCGTTAGAATAGAAGTCGGTATAGATAACCGCAAATTCAAACACGCACTACTTGCGGTGGCGGCTGCGCCAGGCTAGCCAGCCCAGCACGCCGGCCACCACCGCCGCGCACACGGCATGATTGAGCCGGGCTACGCGGTCGATTTCCGGCGGCTGAATCTCCCGCGGATTGTCGCCGATGTAGGGCTTGGGCACGAGCTGGCCGTGGTAATAATTGGGGCCACCGAAGCGGCAGTTGAGTACGCCCGCCAGCGCGGCTTCGGGGTAGCCGGCGTTAGGACTTTTATGCTGATTGCCAAACCGTAATATAAACTGAAAGCCGCGCCCGCTGCCGCCCAGCGCGGCCAGCAGCCCGGCCGTGAGGCGGGCGGGCAAGAAATTGGCCACGTCGTCGAGGCGGGCCGCAAACTTGCCGAATAGCTCGTAGCGCGGCGAGCGGTAGCCTACCATCGAGTCGAGGGTATTTATCATCTTATACGCCATCAGGCCCGGCACGCCGCCTAGGGCGTAGGCGCAGAGCGGGGCCACCACGCCGTCGCTCAGGTTTTCGGCCAGGCTTTCGAGCACGGCCGTGCGAATCTGCTGGGCATCGAGCCGGGCCGTGTCGCGCCCCACGATGCGGGCCAGCTGGCGGCGGCCGGCCGCTAGCCCCTGCTGGTCGAGCACCGCAAACACGGCGCGGCCCTCGCGCACCAGGCCCGTATTGGCCAAGCCGTAGAAGACCCACAGGCTATTCACGGCCACGGCCGTCGGGGGCGGCAGGCGTTGTAGTAATTTATCTAGCAGCTTGAAGGCGACGAACGTGCCGCCCACCAGCCCGCTCGCCAGTGCAGCGCCTTTGGCAAAGCGCTGTGGCCCGGCATTAAGGCTTTTCTCGCCGGCCGCGATGAGCGCGCCGTAGGTGCGCACGGGGTGGGGCCAGCCTTCGGGGTCGGCCAGCAGTAGGTCGAGGGCGTAGCCTAGGGCTAGCGGAGCAGCTAGGTAAGTAAAGCGGTCCATTCGCGCAGGGCGTTGAGAAGTAAGTGGTTATCAGCCGGGCGCTGGGTGCTCACCCGAAAGTGAGCGGGGGTAAGACCGCGAAAATTACTCGCGTCCCGAATCAGCAGGCCGTGCCGGGCCAGCAGCCACTGCTTGAGGTCGGCGGCGGTGCCGTGGGGCAGCTTTGCCACGAAGTAGTGCGTGTGGCTGGGCTCGATGAGCAGGCCGCCCGCCCGCGCGAGCTGGGCGGCAAAGGTGGCCCGGTCGGCTAGCAATTGGTCCACTGGTGGCTGCACGGCGGCGAAGTGCTCAAAAATGAAGTGCCCGGCCGCCGCGGCCAGCGCGCTCACCGTCCAGGGGGCTTTGCCAGCCGTGAGCCGGGCGATGAGCGCTGCGGAGGCGACCACGTAGCCCAGCCGCAGCCCCGGAATGGCGTACGCTTTGGTTAGCGAGCGCAGTATCAGCAGGTTGTCGAAGCGCACCAGCAGCGGAATCAACGTCTCCATACTGGTCGTGAATTCGATAAATGCTTCATCGAGCACGAATACCGTACCCGGGTTGGCCGCCAGCAGGCTAGCCACGGTCGCCGCCGTAAGTACGCTGCCCGTGGGGTTATTAGGATTGCAAATAAAAGCTAATTCACTGGCTAGCAACATCTCCGCTTGCAGATTCTCCCACGGTAGAAAGCGCAGCTGGTGGCCGTGCAGCCGGCAGGCGTCTTCATACTCGGCAAAGGCGGGCGTGAGGATGGTGGTGCGCCGGCCCGCCCAGGCCTGCGCCACAAGGTAGATGCTCTCGGTGGTGCCGCTGCTCATGAGCACTTGCGCGGGGCGCACGCCGTGGTGGGCAGCCACGCGGGCGGCCAGGCTTTCGGCCAGCACCTCGGGGTAGCGGTTGATGCTGGGCCACTGGCTGAATACGTAGTCTTTGAGGCCCGCCGGCTCGCCGCCGTACCAGACGTTGGTGCTGAAATCGACCACAACCTGGTGGGCGTGGCGGTAGCCGTCGTCGCCGTGTCCGTGCAGCATATACTAAGAGTCTATTATAAAAAGTATAAGCAAGGCAGTTTCGGCTTTAGGATACGGTAGTTGCCCTAGGTTGTAGGCCCCACCCCGGCCCCTAACGGTTGGCCAGCTCAGCATGACGGCCTGCGCAAAGCGGCATAAATCTGCTCTAGGTCCACGTTTTCGCGGATGAGGGCGGCCAGACGGTCGTACTGCTGGTCTTTAAACTGCGCAAAATCGACCGGCTCCGGCGCGGGCTGCTGGGTGTGCGGGGCCAATAGCGCCTCCACCACGGCCGGGTTGTCGAGGATGCCGTGCAGGTAGCTGCCCCAGCAAGTGGGGCCGGCAAAGTAGCCGTCAGCCTCGCCCCCGTCGAGGATGGCCACGGGCTGCGGCGGGCCCTCAATCGTGGTGCGGCCCATGTGAATTTCGTAGCCCTGGCAGTCGGCCAGGGCCGCGCCGCGGAAGGCGAAGCGGCGCTGCCGGGTGGTTTTTTCGCCTTCGAGCACCGTGCGTACGGGGAGCAGCCCCAGGCCAGCGGCGGCGGGCACGGTGCCCTCCACGCCGTCGGGGTCTTCGACCGAGCGGCCCAGCATTTGGTAGCCGCCGCAGATGCCTACCACCGTTTTGCCCGCTTGGTGGGCCTGCGTGATGGCCGTGGCGAGGCCGCTGGTTTGCAGCAGGCGCAGGTCGGCAATGGTGTTTTTGCTGCCGGGCAAAATAATAATGTCGGCCTGGGCTAGCTCGGCGTCGTCGCGGGTGAAGAAAAGGTCGGCCCTGGGGTCGTGGCTGAGGGCGTCGAAATCGGTGAAATTAGACAAGCGCCCGAGCAGTACCACGGCCACCCGCACCCGGCCGGGTGCGGTGGCGGCCCTGCGCTTTTGGGCTAGCGCCACCGAGTCTTCTTCCTCCACAAAAATGTCGCGGAAGTAGGGCAGCACGCCCACCACCGGCACGCCGGTCAGGGCTTCGAGCTGCTGGCGGCCGTCGGCAAAGAGCCGGGCATCGCCTCGGAACTTATTGATGATAATGCCTTTGATACAGGCTTTTTCGGCCGGCTCCAGCAAGGCGAGCGAGCCGTAGACGCTGCCAAACACGCCGCCCCGGTCGATGTCGGCAATGAGGTAGGTAGCGGCCCCGGCGTGGCGGGCCATGCGCAGGTTGGTGATGTCGCGGCGCTTCAGATTCAGCTCCGAGATGCTGCCCGCGCCCTCCAGCACCACCGGCGAGTGGCGGGCCGCCAGCCGGTCGAAGGCCTGGGTAGCGGCGGCAAACAGCTCCTGCCGGTCGTTTTCGCGGAAGTACTCGTAGGCCGACTGCGTGCCAATGGGCCGGCCATTGAGCACCACCTGCGAGGCCTGGTCGGAGGTGGGCTTGAGCAGCACCGGGTTCATATCGACGTGGCACGCTAGGCCGGCGGCTTCGGCCTGCACCGCCTGGGCGCGGCCGATTTCGAGGCCTTCGGGCGTCACGTAGCTGTTCAGGCTCATATTCTGCGCCTTAAACGGCGCGGGCTGGTAGCCATCCTGTTTGAAAATGCGGCAAAAACCGGCCGTGATGATGCTCTTGCCCACGTCGGAGGCCGTGCCGACAAACATGATAGGACGTAGCATGGGAAAAGCTAGGGGAGGGGAAAAGTAAGACTAGCGCTCTTGGCTAGGGGCAGCGGGCCAACAGTTTTCAAACACCAAGTCGGCTAAATTGGCGCGGCTGGCCCAGCCCGCGGTTTCGAGCATCGGGCGCGGATAAAACTCCGCGACGTGACCCAGGCACAAAATGGCCACCGGCTGGCTACCTAGGGGCATCTGCAAGGCCAGGCGCACCTGCTCGGGGTCAAAAATAGACACCCAGCCCAGGCCAATACCCTCGGCCCGCGCCGCTAGCCACATATTCTGAATGGCGCAGGCTACCGAGGCCAGGTCCATTTCGGGCAAGGTGCGCCGGCCAAATACGTGCGCCTCGCGCCGGTCCATGAGGGCAGCCACCAGCACCTCGCCGCACTCGCGCAGGCCTTCTACTTTCAATTGTAAAAACTCGCGGCCGCGCTCGTCCAGCGCCGCGGCGGTGCGCTGGCGCTCCTGCTCTACCAAGCCGTGCAGGGTGCCGCGCAGCGCCGCGTCGGTGATGCGCACGAAGCGCCAGGGCTGCATAAAGCCCACGCTTGGCGCCTGGTGGGCCGCTTGCAGCAGCCGGTGCAGCACTTCGGGCGCGACGGGGCCGGGCAGGAAGTGCCGAATGTCGCGGCGCTCGGCGATGGCCCGATACACGGCAGCCGTTTCGGCAGGGGTGAAGTGGTTCATTAGTTTAAGGAGTAGCATGGACTTTGTAGTCCGAGCGCGAGCGTAGCGAGCTTCTGTTTTGGGATGGCCGAACGCAGGCTGCCAGCGTGACGGGCCAATTTTCAAGTTTGCATCCTAGGGTGCCAGCCCGCAAGGTATAGGTGCTAAGCGTCAGGCCCGCCAAGCTGAATTGCTCCTGCGCGTCGGGGGCCATGCCGCCGGACGGGCCCACCAGCGCCCCGCTCACGCCCGCCAGCGGCTGGCCCGAAAGCGAGTCAGTGACGGTACTCCGCAGGATTGCCGTGCCTTGGGCCGCGGCCGAATGCGGGGCCGCCAGCCCCAGCGCGCACAGGTCCCCAAAGACTGGTTTGCTGCCGAGTAGGGTCGAAGTGGGCCGCCCAGTGCTTCGCAAAGCAGGGGCTAGCCAGCGGCCGCGCCAAGCCACCTTGGGCCAGCAAAAAGTATGAGAAACTGCGCCCCCGGCGCGGCCGGGAGTAAGCGAAAGGTAGGGCATGGTACGACGTGCCTTTCTGCCGAAGGCCGGGACTGTATGAAGCAAGCGGCAGGTCTTCTGACTTCCCCCGCTGCCCGATGGCCTTCCCGTTCTTGATAGAACAGTGGCACTAAGTATCGGGCAGGTTGAGAGGGGGTTACAGCAGCGGAGACTGTCCCGGAGTTACACCGGATTCCCTTTTAAAGTCGCCCCGCACCGCGGTGGCGACTACCACTTGCAGGGGCGAAGGTAGGGCCAGTTGGGCGTATTACCCCACCCCCAGCCCCTCCCCTCCGGGAGAGGGGAGCCAACCGCAAGCAATCGTAAGCGGACGCAACCAATCGTCAGGCTTCCCTCTCCCGGAGGGGAGGGGCCGGGGGGGGAGTCCACGCTAGCCTAAGCCCTGCACGCTCTCCACCAGCGTGTACACCCCAATGGCGATGGAAAACGCCCCTACCACGTAGTTGAGCAGCTTGAGCGAGGGCTGCCACCGACTCGAAAACCGCGTGGCCGAAAAAGCAAACAGGCACCCGTAAGTGGTCATAGAAACCAGAATTCCAGCGCTTTGCAGCACGATAATCCACACGGCAGCCGTGGTGTTGCGGGCGGCTAGGGTGAGGGCAATGGTGCAGGCACCGCCCGTGCCGGCCAGCCCGTGCACCATGCCCACCCAGAACGAGCGGCTAAGCCCTGTCGGTGGCCCTAGGGGGGAAGGTGCTTTAGTTGGCAAGGGTTTGGGCTTGCGAAAGTTGCGCCGAATAGCTAGCACGCCCAGCCAAATCATGAGCGGCCCGATGGCTAGCTCCACCTGCGCGGCGATGTGGAGCGAAAGCTGCGATTTCAGCAAAATAATCAGGCTGGCGAACACGATGAGCGTGAGCGAGTGGCCCAGTGCCCAGTGCGACGAGCGCCAGATGACGCGCCACAGCCGCCCCGCGCCCTGCTTTTGCTCGGTGGCCAGCACCGCCACGGCCGCCATGTGGTCAGGCTCAAACGAGTGCTGAATGCCGAGCAGTAGGGAATCGAAAAGCAGGGGACTTAGCATGGGTGGCCGGGCGATGAGCCTCGGAAAAAGACAACTTGAGGGAAAGCTAAAAATCGCGTGGTGCTCCGCACAAACGAAGCAGCCGCCGCGCGGGGGCCGGGCAAACATACTGGCGCACCGCTTGTAGCAGCAGTGGCCGGCCGATACCTTGCGTTGGTGAGTCGCCGCGCCGCCACCAGCTGCTGGCCCAGATATATAACAGTAAAAATCTGTAGTACAAGCAGCTGCCTTCACCTAGTAGTCGTCTCCTATCCTTACCCCCATGCGTGAAATCAAACGCCAACGTGTGCAGCGTGCCGACGGCAAAGCCATCAACCTGGTGCAGCGCCGGGGGCACCTTTCGTACTGCTACAACGCCTGTTGCTGCGGCCGGGTAGACCGGGGCTACGCGGCCGTGCCCATAGATTTGTACAAAAGCGAGTGGCTGCGGCGCAAGCTGCGCAACACCGTGCACATGACCAAGGGCGGCTGCCTGGGGCCCTGCACGCTGGCCAACGTCGTAACGCTGCTCTTCGACGGCCGCTCGACCTGGTTTCACTCCATCAACAGCGACTGGCAGGTGCTGGCCATTTTTGACTACATTGACAGCCTGGTGGCCGCCGATGCCTACCTCGCCCCGCCCGCCGAGCTGGCCGAGTACGTCTTCCAGTTTTATAGCTGGACCGGGGCCGAAACGGCCGGCGCGGCCGGCCAGGCCGTGCCCGTCGCCGCCGAAGGCATTGCCTTTCTCACCCACGCCGAAACCGACCTGCTGACGCTGCACCGCAGCGTGCAGGAGCTGCCCACCGACTTTCCCAAAACGGTTGGTATCAACCTGCTGGCTATCAAAAACGAAGCCCACATGGCCCAGCTGCTCGACCGCGAGCTGGCCGCCGCGCGCATCATCGTGCTGCGGGTGCTAGGCCGGCCGAGTAGCATCCCCGGCTTTCAGGAGCTGGTGCGGCGGGCCAAGGCGCAGGGCCAACACCTGCTGGTGCTGAGTGGCGCGGGCGACTTGAACCCCGAGTTGGCGGCCGTGTCCACGGTGTCGCCGGCCGTGCTGCACGAGGCCCTGGGGTACTTGCAGGCTGGCGGCCACGCCAACCTCACCGCGCTACTCTACTACCTGGCCGACCACTTATTGCTCACTGGCTTTGGCTATGAACCGCCGGCCACGCTGCCCGAGCACGGCCTCTACCACCCCGACTTGCCCGAAAACGCCGACCTGGCCGACTGGCTGCGCCTGCGCAATCCGGCGCAGCCCACGGCGGGCGTACTCTTCTACCGCGCCCATTGGGTGAGCGGCAACCTAGCTTTTGTCGATGCGCTGGTGCGCGAGCTGGAAGCCCAGGGTGTCAATGCCTTGCCCGTGTTCACGGCTTCGCTCAAAGCCGTGGATGCGGCCACGGGTGCGCCGTGGGCATTCAGCTTTTTTCAAGGTGAGGACGGGCCGCTGATTGACGTATTAATCAATACCGTATCCTTCGCCATGAGCGAGGTGAACCCCGACGGGCCCACCAGCGCGGGGTGGTCGGTGGAGGCTTTGCGGCAGCTCGATGTGGTAGTGCTGCAAGCCATCACGAGCGGCATGGCGCGGGGCCCCTGGGAGTCATCGAGCCGCGGCCTGAACCCGCTCGACACGGCCATGAACGTGGCGCTGCCCGAGTTCGACGGCCGCCTCATTACGGTGCCGATTTCCTTTAAGGAGAAAAACCGCGAGGCCACCGGCTACGCCCCCGTGCCCGGCCGCGTGGCGCGGGTGGCTGGCCTGGCGCGGCGCTTCGCTAGGCTGCGTCAGGTGCCAAATCCGCAGAAGCGGGTAGCCTTTGTGTTCACTAATTCTAACAGCAAGGCTTCGCAAATTGGCAACGCCGTGGGGCTCGATGCGCCGGCTTCGCTGCTTGCGCTGCTGCACGCCATGCAGGCCGAAGGCTACGGCGTAGGCGAGCTGCCGCCGACCGGCACCGCCCTCATCCACGAGCTGGTCGACCGCTGCTCGTACGACGAAACTTATCTCACGCCCGAGCAGCTGGGCCGCGCCGTGGGGCAGGTGTCGTTTGCGCAGTACGCGCAGTGGTTCAGCGATTTGCCGGAGTCTTTGCAGCGGAAAATGACCAAACAGTGGGGCCCGCCGCCCGGCGCTACCTACGTGCACGACGGGCACATTGCGCTGGCCGGCATCGAGCTGGGCAACGCGCTGGTGATGCTCCAGCCGCCCCGCGGCTACGGCATGGACCCCGACGCTATTTACCACCAGCCCGACCTGGCGCCTACCCACCACTACTACGCCTGCTACCGCTGGCTGCGCGACGGCTGGGGCGCCGACGCGCTGGTGCACGTAGGCAAGCACGGCACCCTGGAGTGGCTGCCCGGCAAAGGCATTGGCCTCTCGGAGAATTGCTTTCCGGATGCATTTCTGGGCGATTTGCCGCTGTTCTATCCCTTCATTATCAACGACCCCGGTGAGGGCTCGCAGGCCAAGCGCCGCGCCCACGCCACTATTTTGGACCACCTCACGCCGCCCATGACCACGGCCGACAGCTACGGCGAGCTGGCCCAGCTCACGCAGCTAGTCGATGAGTACTACCAGGTTGAAGCCCTCGACCCGGCCAAGCTGCCGCTGCTGCAACGCCAAATCTGGGACCTGGTTAAGCAAACCAACCTCGACCAGGACCTAGCCGTGCTCTTGCGCCGCGACCACGGCGACCACGTGCACGACTGGGACGACGAGATGACGCCCGAAGGCGTGCCCGTAAGCCTCGCCGAGATGGACGGCAAGGATGTGGCCCACCTCATCGAAGACATCGACGGCTACCTCTGCGAGCTGGGCGCCGCCCAAATCCGCAATGGCCTGCACATCCTGGGCCAAGCGCCTGAGGATGAGATGCTGGTCGATATGCTGCAAGCCCTCACTCGCCTGCCTAACCTCGGCGTGCCGGGCTTGCAGGCTGGGCTAGCCACGCTGTTTGGCTTTGAACTAGACAAGCTGTTAGCAGCCAAAGGCCAGAAACTAGGGGCAGTGAGTACGCAGTTTGAAACTCTGGCCGGCCGGCCCGTGGTGACGGGCGCCGACGCGCTGGAAGTGCTCGACGAGCTGACGCGCCACCTGCTACTGGTGTGGCAACGGCGGCACTTCCGGCCCGCTTTGCTCGATGAAGTATTGGTTGAGGCCCTGAACGTGGCACCTGGTCAGTCGGGCTTAGCCGAGGTGAAGCAGACGCTAGCTTTTGCGGGCCAACACTTGCTGCCTAACCTGGCGCAGACCTACGACGAGGTTGCCAACCTGCTGCACGGCCTGGGGGGCGGCTACGTGCCGGCCGGCCCCAGCGGTGCGCCCACCCGGGGCATGGCCCACATCCTGCCCACGGGCCGCAATTTCTACGCCGTAGACCCGCGCGCCCTACCCTCGCAGGCGGCCTGGGAAGTGGGCCAGCAGCTGGCCCGCGAGGTGCTGGCCCGCCACCTCAAAGAAACTGGCCGCTACCCCGAAAGCGTGGGCCTGAGCGTGTGGGGCACCAGCGCCATGCGCACCCATGGCGACGACGTGGCCGAAATCCTGGCCCTGCTGGGCGTGCGCCCGGTGTGGCAAGCCCAAAGCCGCCGTGTGACCGGCGTGGAGGTGATGCCGCTGGCCGAGCTAGGCCGCCCGCGCATCGACGTGACTACTCGCATCAGCGGCTTTTTCCGCGATGCCTTCCCGCACCTCATTGAGTTGCTGGACGATGCCGTGCAGCTCGTACTGGCGCTCGACGAGCCGCTCGACCAGAACTTCGTGCGCCAGCACTACCTGCGCGACCTCGCCGAGCTGCACGCCCAGGACGTGCCCGCCGAAGAAGCCGAGCAGCGCGCCGGCTACCGCATTTTTGGAGCCGCGCCGGGCAGCTACGGGGCCGGTATCTTGCCGCTTATCAACGAGAAAAACTGGCAGAACGATGCCGATTTTGCCCAGGCCTACGTGAACTGGGGCGGCTATGCCTACACCCGCGCCGCGAGCGGCACCGATGCCCGCCCCGAGTTTCGGCAGCGGCTGGCGGGCGTGGAGGTGGCCCTGCACAACCAGGACAACCGCGAGCACGACATCTTCGACAGCGACGACTACTTGCAGTTTCACGGCGGCATGATTGCCACCATTCGCAGCCTCACCGGCCAGCAGCCCAAGCATTACTTCGGCGATACCCAGGACCCCGCCCGCCCCGCCGTGCGCGACCTCCAGGAGGAAACCCTGCGCGTATTCCGCGCCCGAGTCGTCAACCCCAAGTGGCTGGCCGGCATCCAGCGCCACGGCTACAAAGGCGGCCTGGAGCTAACGGCCACCGTAGATTACCTGTTCGGCTACGACGCTACGGCTAGGGTAGTTGCCGACTGGATGTACGAGAAAGTGGCCGAAACCTACGCCCTCGATGCCAGGATGCAGGAGTTCTTTGCCGAGAGCAACCCGTGGGCCCTGAACGCCATTGCCGAGCGGTTGTTGGAGGC